>Ga0209398_1000118_pt1 | contig 60577 bp, 45 predicted proteins | sample AshMeaBigSpring_FD_184125 | JGI IMG/M metagenome (GOLD analysis project Ga0209398, IMG submission 184125) | Groundwater microbial communities from Big Spring, Nevada to study Microbial Dark Matter (Phase II) - Ash Meadows Big Spring (SPAdes)... | ecosystem: Environmental > Aquatic > Deep...
CTCTGATAAAGGTATTATTAGACAAAGCGAAATTTTCGTATCCACCTGTATGGGTTTCACCGTTAATCCATACATGATTCCATTCCATCGCCAATGAATCTGTATCTATACCCCACATTTCTTCATTCCCGGATCGGGTTACCAAGATTACCTTATCATCGCTAAATAAGGTTTCCCACATTGTACAATACTGTATGTCTCCATTCAGTATAATACTATCTCTTGAAAAATACTGGGCAGAAATCCCTGCATGGTACAGTATAATAGCTACCATACATAGAAATATTTTCTTAATACTGGGTTTTATAAAGTACCATTTCATAGGATTGCATTTTGCCGGTGAAGAATGTGGTGAAATCTAGTGAGTTTATACCATTAGGAAAATCTGCTGGATTTAGGGTTATCTTTTGATAGCCTTTCTTTAGGGTTCCGTCCTCAAATATAGCATCTACATATACATAATATTCAAAACAGTTTACAATAGAATAAGCCGACAATTCGGAGGGGGAAAGATGATAGCTAAATTCAAACACAGGCGTACCATTTATTATATCCGAATAGCTTTGCAATCCGGCTAGCTCAGCTCCTAAATCAGCCGGTATCGACACATTGAAATAATTTTTATGATACAGATGTCCATTTACATTGATACCCAAATATACTTTAGGAGTTACCCAGAAAGCATACATCTCATTATAATTGTCTGAAACTACATTTTTATTGGAATGTGGAAATAAGAAATTTGAGTTATAAAAATTACTACCCATCGTACCCATCCCCTGCTCTGCTTTATGCGGATTGCTTTCTATATCCGCACAAACATGATCTTGCAAATAACCATATATATAAAAAATATTTTGATCCGGACCATCGCTATACCAATAATCTGCATTCCAAGGCACACTAAAATAAAGGGGATCCATCCCTTCTATAGGCTTAGTGAGTCGGTATATGCCTCCAAATGCTATCTGATGATCATACTCAAATGTTGGCTCATTTATTGTATTGAATCTAAACTTCCCATTCGGGTGATCCTTCAAATTAAGACTAGAAAACCCATCATTGTTATAGGTAGCACATAAAGGCATTGCAGAACCATAGTGATAGTTCTGATTTCCGTCCTTATAAGCGATTGATTCTGTATATTCCAGTAGATAGAGTTTCTTAGGATTTGATTGTAATTCTGCATTGTAATAGGCAAAATGCGGTGAGGAAGCTAGTAAAGTATAATCAAGTAAAAATGGTTCATTAATGGTGGACTGATAGCATAAACCGAGTTGCTCAATCGTAGATTGAGTACCATCGGGTGAGCTTGATATATAACCTTGTGGGTATGCCCAAAACCCGTGAGTGAATAAGTACATTTCATACTGCATCCAACTGCTACAAGTTCCCGAAAGACCACTCCCACACGCATAGTTATTTACAGGATCAATATGAAAATTATTGCATATTTCACAGGTAGGCATGCCACTCAGACATCCTTCGGTATTTATCATAACCATATCGCCTACATAATCATCAAAACCGGGAGCTGGGGTATAGCCAGTAGGTTTTATAGGCATCATAGGGCCTAATACAATAAAGGGTAGTATTTGATGAGGCGTAATGTAATCAATCCTAATTTCGCCAGGTGTAGTAGTACTTCCATCTGTAAAATATATGGGCGTATCCTCATTATAAAAATCCTCTACCAGCGAATGACCGTACTTTAGTGGTTTATTCTTTAGGCTCTCTATATCTGTATCAGAAACCTCTATTCTGCCAAAAACATCCGGCTGTTTGTCTGCAGCGATATGTAGATAGGGCAATGAAATATGGTAAACAAACCGTTCTCCATTTAGTTGATTATCCTGTAAGATTTCTTCTGTAGTAAGGCCGGGTTCTAATTCATTGATGATGGTATTCATTTCACCAGCCAGATCTATTTCCAGCTCATCGGCTTTTTGCAGAAGCTCAGATATGCGGATATGATAATTAAAATCCAAACTTTTTGCTGCTTTCTTGTAGATAAAATGAGCTAGGCTATCCGATTGTGTACTTTTGTAGGGCGAATGGATAATGTCCGGAATTATTTCACTCAAAGAGAGAGAAATAAGCTCCAGATTTCGCTTTATCCTCAGCTCATCAGAGGAATAGAGGGCATTTTCTTTATGACAAGAAATTAGCATTAGAATGGCATAAATAGCTGATATATATATATATATATCTGTTTTTTAATAATGTGATCTTTTTCATCTCTACTAGGGGATTTTAATGAATACAAATATAAACATAAATAAATGATGCCCCCATCAATAAGTTCTATGTATCTGCAAAATATTTTTTTAAATTCACAAAAGCTGTGTAATAATCATAGCATTATAGTCTTACTCATCCATATACCCGTATAAATACCTGAATGCAGTATCTTCCTAGTCTTATGGCTTTTACGGATTACCTTAGTATCGGGGGTCTTTTGCATCAGTGATCGCAGCGGTATCCTTTCAGAAATTCGGGTTTCCAGGCGAGGGATGTCGTATGATTTCTTAGGAATAGAGATATAAACTCACACCTGCGACTATTGCCATCCGGAGGTCTGAAAGATACAAGCGAAGAGCACGACGGCGAGTGTAGCAGAGCGAAACCTCGCCGGGATGCCCTAAAAAAAAGTCTTGTATAAAAAGGCGGATTATGCCTTGCGTATATTTAATTCCTTATACTGTTTTTCGTCTATGCCACTGGGTGCATCTATCATTACATCCCTTCCACTATTATTTTTAGGGAAAGCGATAAAATCGCGGATGGCATCGGCTCCACCGAGTATAGAACAAAGACGATCAAACCCAAAGGCGAGGCCGGCGTGAGGCGGAGCCCCAAACTCGAAGGCACCGAGCAGAAAGCCAAATTTTTCTTCGGCTTCTTCGTGGCTCATGCCGAGTAATTCGAACTGGCGGGATTGCAAATCTTTTTGGAAGATACGTACCGAGCCACCGGCTATTTCATTGCCATTGAGCACGAGGTCATAGGCATTAGCCCGCACTGCACCAGGGTCGGTAAACATCATAGGGATATCCTCTGTCTTAGGCGAAGTGAATGGGTGGTGGCAGGCCACATAGCGATTTTCTTCTTCATCCCATTCTAGTAATGGGAAGTCCAGTACCCATAGAAACTTAAAATCTTCTTTAGAGCGCAATCCCAGACGGCTGCCCAGTTCTAAGCGTAGAACGCCGAGCTGGGTGCGGACTTTAGCGGCATCACCGGAGAGAATAAAGATCATATCGCCGGGCTTAGCACTCATTTTTTCTGCGATGGCCTGGTGCTGCTCCGGGGTATAAAACTTTTCTACAGAAGACTTATAAGTACCATCCGCAGCGCATTTTATATATACTAATCCCTTAGCGCCCACTTGTGGTCTTTTTACAAATTCGATGAGTTCATCTATTTGCTTGCGACTGTACTCAGCACAGCCATCGGCCACGATGCCCACTACCAGCTCGGCAGAATCGAATACGGCAAAACCCTTGTCTTTTGCCAGTTCATTTAGTTCGGTAAACTGCATGCCGAAGCGGATATCCGGCTTGTCTGAGCCATAGAGGCGGATAGCATCCTCATAGGTCAGACGTGGTACGGATGCTACTTCTATGTCTTTAACCATCTTAAGAAGGTGCTTAGCTAGACCTTCAAACATATTGAGCACATCTTCCTGCTCTACGAAGGACATCTCGCAGTCTATCTGGGTAAACTCCGGCTGCCTATCGGCCCTAAGGTCCTCGTCTCGAAAGCAGCGTACGATCTGAAAATAGCGATCGTAGCCACTCACCATCAATAATTGCTTAAACGTCTGCGGCGACTGGGGGAGGGCATAAAACTGTCCTGGATTCATACGGGAAGGCACTACAAAATCGCGGGCACCTTCCGGCGTGCTTTTAATGAGAAAAGGAGTTTCTATCTCTAGAAATCCATGTTCGCTGAGGTAGCGGCGGGTTTCCTGGGCTAGCTGATGGCGAAGGATAAGATTTTTCTGCACCATGGGTCGGCGCAGATCCAGATAGCGGTATTTCATACGGAGGTCTTCACCTCCATCGGTATCGTCTTCGATGGTAAAAGGAGGAGTCTTCGCCTTATTGAGTACGGTGAGCGACTGAGCCGTGATCTCTACATCGCCGGTAGTGAGCTTGGGATTTTTACTGGTTCGCTCGGCTACTACACCGGATATTTGGATTACAAATTCTCGGCCTAATTCTTTAGCCAGATCACTCAATGCATTGTCTTTAGACTGGTTAAAAACGATCTGGGTGATACCATAGCGATCGCGCAGATCTACAAAGGTCATACCACCCAATTCCCTTGTGCGCTGTACCCATCCGGCTAATGTTACGTTTTGGCCTTCATTTGTAAGGCGCAGTTCTCCGCAATTATGTGTTCTGAACATACAATCTTATTTTCTATTTTAAGGTACTCCCATCATAGCAGTGGGGGAGCAAAGGTAAGAGAATTTATATTTACCATTTGGGGCGATGCCATCTGCACATCCGTTTTTACACGGATTATATTTATACCTCCACATAAAAAGTGCCTGTCTCAGTATTTATACCTCTGTGATATAGTATATCAATTTTAGGGTGATCCCTTGTCTGTATCGGAGAAACTTCGAATCATAAAGTCCATCGTAAATGCAGGCTGGATAGGGCTATGCACTTGTACTCCTCGCTCCCCTTTCGCCGTCTTCGACTCCGCTCATCCCACATCAGGGAATCGCTGTGGGTACGGTTGTTATCCCTATCGCTGGGATAATGCTTATATAAACGATATAGCCATTTATACTTAGCTGGCACCATATTGTATATTGTCTATCTGTCCTGGTATAGAAATAGGCACAATTATTTTTAATAAAACTGCCATAGAAAAAAACAACTTGGGTATCTATCTAAGGGGATTTTTTTCTTCATAAGCTGTACCGGTAAGCAATAAGCACCATTAGCTAAATAAAATCTCTGGAGAGGGTTCATTCATATATAAAGCGGGTCTATCGGATAGTATATATTCTCTCTGCATCTAATTTCACGAGTATAAAAAAGAGGATAGAGAAAGCAATGATACTGGAACCTCCATAGCTAATAAAGGGGAGTGGGATACCTATAATGGGTAGGAGTCCCACGGTCATACCGATATTTACAAATATATGAAAAAACAGGATGCTCACGACTCCATAAGCATAAATGCGGCTAAACTCCGATCGCTGTCTTTCTGCTACAAAAATGATTTTTATGAGCAGGGCTAGATAGAGGAATATGAGTAAAAAGCTCCCTAAGAAACCAAATTCTTCGCCGATGGTGCAAAAGATAAAATCGGTGATTTGCTCGGGCACAAAATTTCCCTTAGTCTGTGTGCCCTGTAAATATCCCTTACCGGTGAGACCCCCGGAACCAATGGCTATTTTAGACTGATGGAGATTATACCCTATCCCTTTCACATCGGTTACTTTTCCCAGTATTACATCTATACGCTGCTGCTGGTGGGGTTTTAGGATATAGCTATAGCCAAAAGATATCCCCTGTAAGAAGGTAGAGCAAAAAAATACAAACACTGTAAAAGCTACAGAAAAAGATTTTTGGAAATTTGCAAAAGCCACCAAGGCCACCACAAAAAGGCCGCCGGTGATACCGATAGAAATATTTAACGGTATGCGGAGTGGCAATACAAAGGTGAGTATAGATACGGAGATAAGAAGGGCTATCTGCCACCAGCCTGCCTGGGTTCTATTTAGGAAATATAGGAATGTAGAGAGGGTAATGATAATGCCCATCAGTACAGGATATTCCAGTACCAGACCCAGCACGAAAAGCAGGGCAAAAAAGAGCAGAATAATGAGGATGAAACCGGAGAGGCCCTGGCGGTAAAATACAAATATGAAAGCAGAAAAAACCAATGCCGATCCGGTATCGCCCTGCATAATTACCAGCAATGCCGGTATAGCCACCAGCATAAAACTAGTGAGATGATCGGAGATATTGCCTATATTAATAGTTCGTCCGGCCAGATATGCTGCCAGAATGAGGGCTGTACTGAGCTTAGCAAATTCGGCCGGCTGAAGGCTAAAACCCCCGATGTTAAACCAGGACCGAGATCCAAATTTTTCGCTTCCTGCAAATAGTACAGCGATGAGCAATATCAAGCTTATAAAATAAACGATGGGTGAGATTACACTAAAAAAACGGTGATCAAAGAGCTGAATGATAATGCCCAGGATCAGCGCTACTCCTATCCAGATAAGCTGCTTCCCTGCCGTGGTCTTAAAACTAAATCCGGTATCGTCAAAATTAGTACTGTCTACAGAATAGACTACGGCCCATCCTACGCTTATAAGCAGTAGAAACATTACCACCAGCAGCCAGTCTATCTGCCCAAATAATTTATTAGTGGCCTGACTCATTTTCTCATTCTTCGGTTATTAAATTGGCTTTTAGAATTCTTTCTTCCAGTGCTTTTTTTGCTTTTGGGATAGAATCATTCAGATATTTTTCCATTATAAGGCCTCCTATAGGAGCGGCATAAGTAGCTCCAAAACCGGAGTTTTCTACCATCACAGCTACCGCTATTTTAGGATTATCCATAGGTGCAAAACCCATAAAAAGGGAGTGATCCTCACCGTGCGGATTTTGGGCAGTTCCTGTTTTTCCACAGGTTTCTACATTGGTTATCTTAGCACTCCTTCCAGAACCAAAAGACACTGCTCTGTGCATACCCTCTACCACCATTTCCAAATATCTGCGATCGAAAGGTGTGTTTATAGGCTCTCGGTATTTTTCTTCCGGCGGACCGCCGCCTATAGATTTTACATTGTGGGGGTAAAAATAAAACCCCCTATTTGCATAGATGCAGGCGGTATTTGCCAGCTGTAAGGGAGTGGCGAGAAATTCGCCCTGTCCTATGCCTAGTGAGATAATGGTAGAAGCTCCCCATCTTTTATGGCCATAGATTTTATCATAATAAGCGGCATCCGGCACAAATCCAGCTACTTCTCCGGGCAGGTCTATTTCGGTAAATTTTCCATAATTCAGGTGTCGCATATAATCTGCCCACTGATCGAGGGCACGATCTGTAGATGGATACTTTATGACATCCATATTAGCTCTAAAAGATTGCCAAAAATAGGGATTGCAGCTCTCCTTAATGGCTTCATAAATATTTCCGGCAGAGGGGTGATCGTGGGAACAGTGCAGGGTAAGTCCGCTAAAATACCATATCCTCCCACAGTAATAGTAGGTATTTTCTGCAATGGCTCCTTCCTGAAGTGCTATGGCCGCTATGGCCGGCTTAAGTGTACTGCCGGGAGGATACTCAGCCTGCAAAGCGCGGTTAAACAAGGGTTTCAATGTATCCTGCAGCAGTATGGAGAAATTATTGCCTCTCACCCTTCCGGTAAGATAATTTGGATCATAGTATGGGGCACTTATAAAGGCGAGAATCTCTCCGGTGGAAGGATCTATCGCTACGAGGGCACCTTTTTTATTTTTAAATAATTCTTCGCCATATTGCTGAAGTTCTGCATCTAAAGCGAGCAGGATATCCTGACCTGCTTCGGCCTTTTTATCAAATTCGCCATTTTTAAAGCTCCCTGTTTCACGGTTCCATACATCTACGGTTATATATTTTACACCTTTTTTTCCGCGTAGATTTTTTTCGTAGTATTTTTCTATACCATTTACTCCCAGATAATCTCCCTGTACATAGTATTCCGAATTTGCTACCTGATCCGGACTTACTTCACCCAGATAACCCAGCAAATGGCCAGCGCTATGATAGGGATAATTTCTAATGGTGCGTACCTGCGGAAAAAATCCGGGAAACTGATAGAGCCTTTCCTGAATCTGAGCATAGAATGCCGGCGATAGCTGGCGGGCAAAAATGCTAGGCCGGTATCGCGAATATTTACGGCATTTATACAGATTAGCTATAAAGTCTTCTTTGGTGATCTGCAGCAGATTGCACAGCTTTAAGGTATCTAGGGCTTTTACCTGATTGGGTATCACCAGTATATCATATACCGGCTCATTCTGCACCAAAAGTTTTCCATTTCTGTCTGCGATGAGGCCCCGTGATGGATAAGTCACCATCTCCCGTATCCCATTACTCTCGGCAAGCACCTTATAAGAATCATCTACGATCTGCAGCAAAAATAATCGCAGGATGAGTACCAATGAGGCAATAGAAAATATAGCCATGAGTACATAAGGTCTATTTCCTGCCTGCCTGCTCAAAAAATAATAATTATTTAGATCGAATTAAAAAAAACTGATAGGTCAAAAACAAGATCAAGGACAAAATGGTGCTGATAACAATGGTAGCTAAGGTGGAAAGAAAAAAATCAAAACTAAATACTTCTATAAAAAAATAGACAGAATGATGCAGAAGCAGGAAGGCTAAAGAACAAAACACGAACCAATTGGTGCCCATCACCGACAAAAATGGCTGCATATTTTCTTCATATCCGCCATGCGGCTGCACGATCATCATTATAATGGGTCTCATAAAAGCCGTGAGCACCAGTGCCGCGGTATGAAAACCCAGGGTACCGGCAAACCCATCTATGATCATCCCCATCCCAAAAGCTAGTCCCAGACTTATCCAGGCCGGTGTCATAAAGGGCAGAAGAAGAATAAAAAGGGGGTATATCATAGGTTTTACATATCCATGCAGGTCTATATGATTAAGTATTACTATTTGTATAAACAGGAGTATAATAAATCGCATGGCTATTCTAAGTACGCTATTCATCTTGTCCCTCCTTTTCTAAAGCCTGCTTTTCTTCTTTCAGCAGATAATCTACGATATAGATCTGGTCTATTTTTGAAAAGTCTGTGCTCAGTTTTACTTCGATATTATAAAAATTTGCGCCCTCTTGAGATTCTTTTTTATTTACAAAGCCCAGCATAATCCCCTCAGGGAAGAGTGTAGAAAATCCGGTAGTAACGATGGTATCGCCGATGGCCACCGGCACGTGTCTGGCTATTTCACTGAGCTGGGCATAGAGCGGATTATTTCCATTCCAAGAGAGCGATCCTATGTAGTTTTTAGTTTTAAGGCGTGCACTCACCTGAAAATTTTTATTGAGCAAGGATATTACGCGGCTAAAATTAGGGGAAGTTTGAATAACGACACCTACTACGCCTTGCGGACCTATTATACCCATTTCGGGTTTCACTCCTTGATTTGCCCCTTTGTCTATGGTAATAAAATTATGTTTTTGGTATATTGTATTATTAACCACCTTAGCTGGCTGAAAGGAATAGGTTTGAAAAATGGTGGTATCTCTTATAGTATCTCTTGTTTCTGCGCGCACACATCGCAGATTAAATAGCTCTTCTTGTAATCGGGCATTATATTCAGCTACCTGAATATTTTTTTTTACTAGACCAAAATATTGATTCACGCCATTTTGCCATTTCGATATTTTGCCATTGATACTTACCAGTGTTTGCGTAAATACAGAGCGCTGATAATGATTTTTATTTACGATAAAATTAATAGCTATGATCTCGAAAAAGAGAAATAAAAAGAAAGAATAAAAGCGAGCAAAAAATAGCAGTAGATTGCGCATTTACACCTGCGATTATCTGGTCATCAGGAAGGGGAATCGGGCAGGATTTTTCAAGGCTATGCCAGTACCTCGTGCTACGGCACGCAGCGGATCTTCGGCCACTCTCACTGCTAGCTTCGTCTTTAAAGAAATGCGCTGATCCAGTCCTCTCAGGAGGGCACCTCCTCCGGTGAGATAAATCCCGGTTTTATAGATATCGGCGGCCAGCTCGGGAGGGGTTCTCTCTAATGCCTTAAGCACAGCTTCCTCTATTTTAGTTACGGATTTATCTAATGCGCCTGCTATCTCTGAATAGTTTATTATGATTTGTCTGGGCACCCCGGTCATAAGATCGCGGCCGTGTACTTCTATATCTGCGGGAGAGTTTTCTAACTGGGGTAGGCAGGAGCCCACCGTTATTTTTATTTGTTCTGCAGTCCTTTCTCCTATAAGCATATTGTGGTTTCTTCTGAGGTGTTCGATGATATCTTGTGTAAATTCATCGCCGGCTATGCGTATAGATTCTACTTCCACTATTCCCATCAGGGCTATAATAGCCACATCAGTAGTACCGCCACCTATGTCTATAATCATATTTCCTATGGGCTCACTTACATCTATTCCTATGCCGAGGGCTGCAGCCATAGGCTCGTGAATGAGATAATTTTCTTTTCCGCCGGCTTTTTCAGCCGCATTGAGTACCGCTCTTTTTTCTACCTCGGTAATGCCGGACGGAATACAGATAACCATTTTATAGGAGGGCGACATTAATCGTTTCTGGGTATAGAGCATTTTTATCATTTCGCGGATCATCATTTCTGCGGCATCTATGTCAGCGATTACACCGTCCTTGAGAGGTCTTATGGTTTCAATATTTTTATGTGTCTTTTCGTGCATCAGTTGGGCTTTTTTACCCACCGCGATTACTTTATTAGAATTGCGGTCTATGGCTACAATAGATGGCTCATCTACGACTACCTGATCTTTATAAACTATTAGGGTATTAGCGGTTCCCAGGTCTATCGCTATTTCGTGGGTAAAAAAATCAAAAAACGCCATTGGATATTTATTGTTGTAGAATGAATAATTTGTTTAATGTCTTCCGAATAGTTAGGGGGAAAATATACCCAGCTACATTAAAGGGCAAATGTCGTATAAACTCACTTATTATCATAATTTTTTATTACTCTTTAATGCCTAAAATGTCTAAATCCTGTAAAACACATCGCTATTTTGTGTTTATCTGCAGCTTCTATAGAATCCTGGTCCTTTACTGAACCCCCCGGTTGTATGATAGCCGCTATACCTACCAATGAGGATTCTTCCACACAATCTGGAAAAGGGAAAAAAGCATCACTTGCCATCACTGATCCGCAGAGATCGAAACCAAATGCTCTTGCTTTAGTAATGGCCTGGCGAAGGGCATCTATCCGCGAGGTCTGCCCACAGCCCATACCTATGAGTTGGCGGTTTTTTACGAGTGCTATGCCATTAGATTTCAAGTGTTTGGCAGCCTTAGCGGCAAATACCAGATCAGGAATAATGTCCTCAGGAGGTATCTCCTTGGTTACCACCTGCAGGTGCCCCTCATTTTCGGATTGGGCATCGGCTTCTTGCCATATATACCCTTCTAAGAGCGATTTTATCTGGGGTAAGCAGGACAATGGCTTAATTTGAGTGAGTAAAATTCTATTTTTTTTACCCTTCAGCACACTTAATGCTTCTACTTCATAGCCAGGCGCTATTAATATTTCAAAAAAGAGCCGGTTTATTTCCCGGGCTAATGAGCCATTTATTATTCTATTTATCCCTATCACCCCGCCAAATGCCGAAATCGGATCGCAAGCCAGGGCTTTTTTCCAGGACATCAGCAAATCCGCGTCGGAGGCTAATCCGCAGGAATTAGTATGTTTTATAATCACCGTGGTGGGATCGCTAAACTCCGCTGCCAGACGCATCGCTGCATCTAAATCTACCAGATTATTATAGGAGAGTTCTTTGCCATTTAGCTGGGTAAATAAATCATCCAGCCTACCATAATAGCGGGCTTTTTGGTGTGGATTTTCGCCATAGCGAAGGGCGGTACTAAGGTGGGCGCTTATCTTTAGGTGAGGTGCTTCTTCGCCGCGAGCAAACCAATTGTAGATGGCTGTATCATAATGCGAGGTAGTGGCAAAAGCTTCTCTAGCCCATTTAGCCCGCAGAGCCGTATCGGTCTTTGGGCCATTATTCTTTAAGTGTGCAAGGAGCTCGGGATACTGTGCTGTGTGCGATATGATGCACACGTCATTAAAATTCTTTGCTGCTGCTCGTATCAGCGCTATACCGCCTATGTCTATCTTCTCTATGATCACTGCCTCATGCACTGTACTATTCACTGTTTTTTCAAAGGGGTATAAATCCACGATTACTAAGTCTATAAGCGCAAATTCATAATCACCTACCTGAGCTAGGTCTATGGCCTCCTCACGGCGGGCCAATATTCCACCAAAAACCTTAGGATGAAGGGTCTTTACCCGTCCGCCGAGTAAGGAAGCATATCCGGTGTGTGACTCTACCGATTGTACTGGCAGTCCTAATCCTTCTATAAATTCCAGTGTGCCTCCGGTAGAAATAAGGGTTACCCCCCTATCGTGCAGAGCTAGTGCCACATCGGCCAAGCCGGTTTTATCAAAAACCGAGATGAGGGCATTATTTATTTTTCGCAGAGACATGGCTTTCTGTTTATGCCACAAAGGTGAGAAAATATCCACAATAAAGCCCAGCTGGACTGCTGTTTTACCCGCTAAATTAAATGTTGTAATATCTGCCATCCTGCATGCTTTCCTCAATACCTTCTGCAAATGGCGGTTTTTATCTTTGTTGCCGGTTTGTCTTCCTTTTTTTTTGCACTTTTGAACCGAAAAATACTTCTCTATGAAACTGAGAACCGAAATAATACCCCCTGCCTCGCAGTGGCAACTTACCCATCAGGATCGCATATTGAGCACGGGAAGTTGTTTTGCTGAAAACATAAGCATGTTAATGAATCAAAACGGTTTTGATGTGCTCCAAAATCCCCACGGCATTCTCTTTAATCCTATGAGTATAGCAATGGGACTTGGGGATATTTTGCTACGAAGAGAATATAAATCTGAAGATTTAATCATCTATAATGGCCGGTATATAAGCCTGCGGCATCACGGATTATTTAGCAGTACCGGAGAGGAAGCCACACTAAGACGCATAAATGAAAAAATCCAGACTGCGCATACTTTTCTATTATCTGCCCATACACTTATCATCACCTGGGGTACCGCTTTTGTATATGAATACCTCCCCTATGGAAGCATAGTAGCCAACTGCCATAAGATACCTCAAGAATTTTTTACTAAAAGAATGCTTAGCTGCGAAGAAATAGTAGAAAAATACCGTAGCCTTCTCGCCACTATTTTTGCCCAAAACAGTCAAATACACTTATTGTTTACGCTCAGTCCTGTTCGACACTGGAAAGATGGTGCCACTCAAAACTTAGTGTCAAAATCTACGCTCCGGATGTCCATACACCAGCTGGAGACTGAGTTCGATCAGGTGAGTTATTTTCCTGCATACGAAATAATGATGGACGACTTAAGGGATTATCGCTTTTATAAAGAAGATATGATTCATCTTACAGATCAGGCGGTTAGTTATATATGGCAAAAATTTATAGAAGCCTTTTTTAATGAAAAGACTAAACTCATTTGCCGCGAACTGAGCCAGCTGAGACAGCTGATACATCACCGTCCCATACACGCTGAAGGTGCGGAATATGATCATTACCTTATCACTCTGGAGCAAAAGATCCTGGAAATAAAAAAAAAGTATCCATTTCTCCAGGAATGGAGATACATAAAACCGGGTAATAGGCTCAAAGAAGGTGAAAATTGACTAGTCAACCCTCCATTTTAAAAGCTATTTTTGCGCCCAAACCAGCCTAGACTTGTCCACTCAGAACTTTGTAGATTACGTAAAGATTCTTTGCCGTAGTGGAAAAGGGGGAGCAGGCTCTGCCCATCTGAGGCGGGAGAAATATGTGCCACGGGGTGGTCCGGATGGCGGGGATGGGGGACGCGGGGGCCATATCATTCTTCACGGCGATAGTCAGCTCTGGACTCTGCTACATCTCAAATATCAAAAACATTGCTACGCCGGTGATGGAATATCTGGTAGTAGATCGCAATGTACCGGAGCCTATGGAGAAGATAAGATCATAGCAGTGCCACTGGGCACGGTGGCTAAGGATGCTGAAACCGGTGCCCTATTAGGCGAAATAACTGAAGACAGACAGGAGCTCATCCTGCTCAAAGGAGGCCGGGGTGGGCAGGGCAATATGCATTATAAAACTGCCGTAAATCAAACCCCCCGCTATGCCCAGCCGGGCGAGCCGGGGCAAGAAGCCTGGGTAATTCTGGAATTAAAATTACTGGCCGATGTGGGACTGGTGGGATTTCCCAATGCGGGTAAAAGTACGCTCTTAGCCGCCGTATCTGCCGCCGAGCCGGAAATAGCCGATTATCCCTTTACTACCCTGGTGCCTAATCTGGGTATCGTTTCTTACCGTTCTCATAGAAGTTTTGTGATGGCCGATATTCCCGGCATCATAGAAGGAGCCCATCTGGGCAAAGGGCTGGGGTTGCGTTTTCTAAGACATATAGAACGCAATGCTTTACTGCTTTTTATGATACCGGTAGATGTCGATAATATTTCTCTAAATTTTCAAATTCTTATCAATGAATGCCGCGCTTTTAATGATGAATTACTGGACAAAAAGAGATTGCTGGCCATTACGAAATGTGATATGGTAGATGATGCCTATCTGCAAGAGCTGAAACCCCTGCTTCCTAACAATATAGAGATCGTTTTTATCTCTGCTGTGAGTGGCAAAGGTATTCAGGAGCTTAAGGATAAAATCTGGACTCTGCTGAATGGGTAAGAGATGAAGATACTTGAAAAGGCCGGAGTATTGATTGTCCTTCCGTTATTAGCACTCATTTGGGGTAGTTCTTTTATACTCATTAAGAAGGCACTTATAGCCTTGCCATCCCCTATAATGGCCGGTTATCGCATCTTATTTGCTTCGGCGATATTAATGCCCATAGGATGGCAGCGATTGGCTGCACTTAAGACCAAGGATTGGCGGGGGATAAGCATCGTAGCCTTTGCCGGTAGCGGAATACCGGCTTTCCTCTTTGCCTATGCACAGCGTGATATCCCATCGGCCATAGCCGGTTGTTTAAATTCTCTCACACCCCTTTTCACCCTTCTCATAGGCTTTCTGCTATTTGGCAGAGGTATGCACAGCTATAAAACTACCGGCATTGCACTAGGACTCATAGGGGCAGTTTTGCTGCTGGGTATGCATCATGGCATCTCTACGGACTATCCGCTCTTGTCGGTTATATTAATCCTGATCGCTTGTATGGGTTATGGGCTTAGCACCAATACGATTAAATATCTCTGTGGCCATCTGGATCCCATCACCATTTCCAGTGTGAGCATGGTAATATTAGGACCCTTGGCTATTTTGTTTCTCTACAGTCAGCGAGCCTGGGCACCGGTTTTAGATCATCCGCATGGTCTTCCATCACTGGGCTATGCAGCTCTGCTGGGCATACTCAACACCGCCCTGGCTAATGTCATTTTTATGTGGCTAAATCACCAGACCGGGCCGGTGTTTAGCTCCTCGGTTACCTATTTCATTCCTGTCATAGCATTTTTTTGGGGCATACTGGATGGAGAAAGCCTAGACATAAGTAAGCTGGCTGGTCTGCTACTTATAATTTTAGGTATCTTTATCATAAGCAGGGTGAAAGAGGAATGACATGAAAAATAATCATCTTGTCATTTACACTAATGAAGCGTTCATTAAGAGCAGAGACACGGCTTGTAGTTAAATCCTCGTGTGTAAAAACAATAATCCCTCAGGACACCTAGCGGGAGCAGCTACTTAAAGGCATTAATACCGGTGACCTCCATACCGGTTATAAGGAGATGAATATCGTGTGTACCTTCATAGGTAATCACAGACTCCAGATTCATACTATGGCGCATAATGCTATATTCGCCGGTGATACCCATACCGCCCAGAATTTGCCGGGCTTCGCGGGCTATCTGTATAGCCATAGCTACATTATTTCTTTTGGCCATAGAAATCTGCGCTGGTGTGGCCCGTCCTTCATTTTTCAAAACACCCAATCTCCAGGTAAGGAGCTGCGCCTTGGTGATCTCAGTAATCATTTCGGCCAGTTTTTTTTGTGTGAGCTGAAAAGCCCCGATGGGTTTATCAAATTGAACCCGCTCTATTGCATAACGCAGTGCGGTGTCGTAGCAGTCTAATGCCGCTCCGATAGCTCCCCAGCTTATCCCATATCTGGCAGAAGAAAGGCAGGTAAGCGGACCTTTAAGCCCTTTTATACCGGGCATAAGATTGTCCTTAGGCACCCTCACATTATCAAATACCAGTTCGCCGGTGGCACTGGCCCGCAGCGACCACTTACCGTGTGTAGTGGGGGTAGAAAATCCCTCCATTCCACGTTCTACGATTATGCCTTGTATCTCTCCTTCTTCATTTTTGGCCCATACCACAGCTACCTGTGCATAAGGTGCATTCGAGATCCACATTTTGGCACCATTGAGCAAGTAGTGATCGCCTTTATCCTCAAAATGAGTTTCCATACCAGCGGGATTAGAGCCGTGATTGGGTTCGGTAAGACCAAAACAGCCTAGCCATTCTCCGTCTCCGAGTTTGGGTAAATATTTTCTGCGCTGTGCCTCACTACCAAATTTATAGATAGGATACATCACCAGTGATCCCTGCACTGAAGCAGTGGATCTTATACCGCTATCTCCGCGCTCGAGCTCTTGCATAATGAGCCCATAAGAAATATCATCGAGTCCGCCACCCCCATATTCGAGGGGCAATGATGGGCCATAAGCTCCTATATCGCCCAGTTTTTTTACCAGATGCACCGGAAACTCGGCCCGCTGGGCATAGTCCTCTATAATAGGGCTTACCTCCTTTTTTACAAACTCGCGGATGGTGCTGCGTATGAGCCTGTGCTCCTCAGTGAGCAGCTCATCCATCAAATAATGGTCGTGGTGCTGATATTTATCCTGTTTGGCGTGAGAAACTGGTCCACCATTCGCATTTAGGGTATGATTCATAAAAATGTTTTATCCTTGAAAAAAAATTTTCACAAAAATAGCTTAATAATGTGGACGATAGCTCTCGAAGGAATAGCGTTTTATGCTTTTCACGGTTTTTATGAATCAGAAAGGCGCATAGGTGGCAATTATGTGGTGGACATATATATTCATACCGAGCTAGCTATAGGGGAAAACGATCTATTGCAAAACACCATGGATTATCAGGAAATCTTTGCTATCTGTGCTGAGAGAATGCAGGTGCCCGTAAAACTGATAGAGACGCTGGCTTATAGCATAGCCGCAGATTTAGAGGCAAAATTTCCGTGGGCACAGGGATGCAAGGTACGAATAGCCAAATGTACTCCTCCTATGCCCGGAAAAATAAAGCAGGCTGTAGTAGAATTTGAAAAAATATTTGCTAATAATAAAAAATAACTATCTTTGCCATCCCCTTGGTCGGGTGGCCGAGCGGCTAGGCACCGGTCTGCAAAACCGTTTACACCAGTTCGAATCTGGTCTCGACCTCGTCTGAAGGCTGTCACATTTTTTTGTGATGGCCTTTTTCTTTTTCATTAAACCTATTAATGGCTACTGCGTCTATACCTGCGATGAAAAAATTATTCTTTTCCCTCTACTTCGTATTTGGTTTTAGTTTTATAGTTTTTGGCCAATCCAAACTTGATCCCGGAAAATTTACAAAATTTACCGGTATAGAAAAGCCGGTAAATCTAAAATCCGGCGAAAAATTACTCTGCATCTTTAATCTCGAATGCGATGATTGCCAGGCCACTGCCAGCCTTCTTAAGGACATGAAAAAAACCAATAAGTCTATCCCATCTGTATATGTACTTTTCTATAAAGAAGGCGATACCACCCCGGAAAAATTTGGACAGATTACCGGCACAAATTTTCCCAATGCCCTTCTTAGCGTAGATGATTTCTTCAATGTCATAGGCGACTATCCCCCGCGCATTTATTATCTCAAAGACGGTGTAATAAAAGGAACTTGGGATAATGATTTTGCAAAACACCTAAAAGAAACCTTTCCTGCCAAATGAAGGCGGAGAAATCAATAATAAAATAATCAGAAGGTTACCCATAAGGTAGCCATTTTTTTTCTTCCTAAAGAGTATCCTTACTGCTCCCTATATTACTAAATAGAGTAGTAAAGCTTGGCTTCTATGGGTATGTTAACCCAGAATCAGCATTAGAAATTTAGGGCAAGAATAATCTACTTCCTATCTATTTCTGTACGCATTTTTCTGTCCTCTGCGTAGTTTTTACTAGGTCTGCGGGAGAAAAATTCCGTGCCTTATAGCTTTTTTGTATCCTTTCCTTTCATTGCAAAGTCTAACGCTGATTTCGGGTTTAATTATTATCCTCTATTTTAGCGATAGAAATGATAAACGCTCTATCTCTGGTGAAAGCGAGCCTATACCCTCATCCTATCTTAAAATCATCTGCGATGATATGGAGCATCATTGCATTATTTATAGGAATAAGCTATAATGAAAATGCCCTGTATGGGCAAAATTTTTTTTTACAGGAAGGATTTGAAAATGGTGCTATACCCGCCGGATGGATTACTTATGACCTAGATGAGCAAAATCCTGCTCAGCCGGCCTGGGAAGGAGAATTATCTAATTCACCATGGATTATCCGCACCCGGGGTACTCCCCAAAACAATGCAAATAAAGCCGTATCTGCCATCAGCTGGTTTAATCCAGCGTCTTGCTGTGCCGATGACTGGCTTATCACGCCGGCCATCGCGCTATCCGATGATTCCACTGTATTTTTAAGATGGAAATTTGCCCTGCAGCAAAGCAATTATCCGGATGGATATCGGGTACTCATCTCCACCACGGGAAATAGCCCGGCGGATTTTGAAAACGGAGCGGTATTAATGGACACTGGCAATGGATGTGCTGTGGAATACTGGGCCTGCAATTGCAATATTAATTGCAGCGAAAACTTTGAAACAAACTGGGGATCCGAATTAAAAAACATCTCTTCTTATGCCGGGCAAACCATCTATCTGGCTTTTCATCACAATGCCAATAACCAGTTTGCACTCTATCTGGATGACATTGAGGTATATGAACCCTTTGCCTATGAAGCGGCACTAGTACAAAACTATCTCCCTTCTCCCTATGCCGAACTTCCACTAAGCCAAGTAACTCCCTGGTTTTTTTCTGCCCGGATATTTAACAATGGACTCTTTGACCTGCATAATGTGAAGCTGGGTATTAAAATCTACAATATTACCACCGGCACCATCCTATTGGAAGATGATGGTACGGCTGCTGCCATAGGCCAGCTAAATCCCTCCGCTACATTAGACATCTCCAATGGAAGTATATTTTTACCGGACGAAACCGGCATATATCGCATCAGCTACCGACTTACTGCTGATGAAACTGAGGCTGATCTATCTAACAATGCCGACACACTCTACTATCATATTTCCGAAAACCTCATAGGGCGGGATATGGTATTTATAGGCGATACCCTCCGGCAGACACAGTATATCTACGATTTCCCGCAAAATGCACAAGAAGGATTTCTCACCTATATATTTCAAGTGGCTAATCCTACCAAATTTTTTGGCAGTTATTTTCAAGTGGGCCGTACTACTGAAGGTATCGGCTATAATGCCGAGACTCCTTTCCGAATAGAATTAAATAACGAATCAGACCTTCTCTCCAAATCAGGCACACTCACCTATCTGAATCCGCAATATTGGCAGATGACCGAAATGGAGTGTGTAGATCTGGTGCCAGGCATAGATTACTATCTCTCCTATCATCAACTGGCTGTCGGTGGCCTGGGGATGATTGTAGTAGATCATTATTTCGACTCCGGGGTGGTATCTTCTGTGACAGAAGTCGGCGGTTTTAGCGCACCCGGGCAGCCCTCTCTAAAAGCACTCGTGGGAGATACGGAGTCGGTTACAGAATTAGACATAGATACCATGGGTGTAGGACTTTCATTGCAGTTTTATTTTACCTTTGCCACCGGTAAAATTTGCCATACCACCTGGTATTTTGAAGATGGTACGGTGACGGAAGGACTCTATACAAACCATAGTTTTTCTGCCGAAGGCACCTATCATGTATGTGTAAATATAGATGGCGATTCCTATTGTGAAGATTTTTCTGTGTTCTGTGCCCTCGAAGTTTCTGCTGCCTTTATAAGTACCGCTACGATTTTGGCCGATGTGGATAATGGTGTACCCCCACTCAGTTTTGAATGGTCTAATGGAAGTACTTCTAATCCTGCCACCGGACTTACTGAAGAGACAGCATACACTGTCACTGTGACGGATGCAGCCGGCTGTGTACAGACCGCAAATTTTGTTACTTTAGGTTGTGCGCTTAGCCTTCAAATAGCGGAGAATGACAATGGCGGTGCCATAGGAATCATAACCGGTGGTCTTCCACCCTATCAGTATATCTGGTACGATAATGAAGGGATTATTATTGCCTCCGGATTAGCAAATTTTATAGAAAACCTTACCGTAGGATACTATTCTCTCACGGTTACTGATAGCGAAGGATGTATAGTGCAATCCCCCTTTCTCATTACCGGTAGCGAGGATATTCAATGGGACGCGATCTGGCAGATAAGCCCCAGTCCGGCAGATGAATTTTTCCTCATCCGATCCCAAACCCATGTAATGGGTGTATATAGCGGAGAACTATTCGATATCAATGGGAAATGGCAAAAAAATGCCTTTTATACTGCTGGAGGTAGTTTTGAAAAACAAATCGATGTGAGTGATATTCCAGATGGCATTTACCTGCTCAAAATAAGCTCAGGCGCGGCCAATAGTGTAATGAAAATAATAATTGCCCACTAGTATAAGAGAAACGGAATCACCTCAAAGATATAGCCTGATAAAAGTATATCTGAAACATATTTTATCTTAAAGCAGATGCTCCTCTTAGTGAAGAATAAATTTAGAAGAACGCAGCTCTCCATCGCATCGAATTTTGATCAGGTAACAACCTGGCATCCAGGTTCCCATGGATACTTCTGCTGATGGCAATAATCCAGCGGTATGGTATAGGGTATGACCCTGTATATCTGCAATTAATATTTCCTCTATAGGGGTAGAAGGAGCGTAAAACTGTATCCTCTTATCAGAAAAATTAATAGTCGAAAGAGCCCCGGACAAGACTAAATCTATATTACTTAGGTTTGGATTTATCTGCATAGAGCTGGTGTATATATGATCTCCATTTCGTCCATTATCGCCATTAGCGGCATTTCCTGCTGCCCAAAATGTAATAACACCCTGATCAGAAGATGGCGCTACCCATTCAAAGCTAAAATTATTCTGATTGGGATTAGGAATGTTTTTATGCCCTATAAACTGAAGTCCGGCTATAATCTGGACACCTATCTTATTGGCAGTATCTGCTACAAAACTACCGGCCTGCTGATTATTTTCATTTCTGGCAATCATTTGAAATCCATATCTAAGCGACCCGGTACCCTCCACAGCTACGGTGATGGTATAATGCTGGCCAGGGATATACTCATCATTTTCTCCACTAAAATCGAGGAGGGTACTGCCATTGCCATCATTCACAGTTCCTTCGTGACATCCGGAGCTATTACAGCTGGACATATCCGGAGCCCCGGCATTAAGAACAGGGGCTTGCGAAGCTTTTGAATGTGCAGAAGACTTTTCTCCGGTAAAGTAAAAGGCTAATAATGCGAAAATAAAAATGAATAAGTAGCGCAACATAGGTAGGTGTATTTATAAAAATCGCCGCTAAAATAATAAAATCCTGCATAAAAGGATGCTTAGCAATATTTTTACAATCAAATTTACTGAATATTCCTATATTTACACCGAATTTCCATATATTAAAAAAAACCAACTTATTTTGAAAATGAAATTTTTACCAAAATTTTTTACCCTATTATTAGTGGCAGTCTGTGTATGGAGCTTCCACCTATCCGCACAATCGGACATCTTCAACGAGGGCTTTGAACTGGGGCAAATTCCGGCTGGCTGGATTACAGCAGATTTAGACCAAAAGATCCCTGATCAGAGCGCTTTTGCAGGCGATTCAGATAATTCGCCTTGGCTCATATTAAATCTGCCTTCTGCTACAAATCTGGACAATTTTGCCATCGGTGCCGCCAGCTGGTTTAGTCCCCTGGCCTGCTGTGCTAATGACTGGATCATTTCTCCCGCCATAACTATTTCGGCCGGCACTACGGCATATCTATCCTGGGACTTTATGCAAGGCCAACAGGAATGGCCGGATGGATACAAAGTCCTCGTATCTACTACCGGCGGAAATATTTCCGATTTTGCTACTAATGTAAATAATTTATCTACCATAGTTTATACCGGCGATGTTATTTTCAGTGCCAGTTCCGGATGTTCTGCCACTGCGGGTTCCTGCTGTGCATCAAACGGATTAAATTGTTGCACAGATGAATACTGGGCAGACCATTGTAATGGTCTGGTAAACTATGCAGACGTGTGGGGTACTGAGATTGCGAATCTAAGTACTTATGCCGGACAAACCATACATATCGCTTTTCACCACGATGCCAATGATCAGGTAGCCATTCTAATAGACAATATCCGTGTATTCGAGCCTGCACTGAATGAAATATCTATAGGAAACTCCATTCTTCCTTCCCCTTATGGCTTTATACCGCTATCGCAAACCAGCCCTATGAATTTCGCCACTAAAGTGAATAATAATGGTGCGAATAATATGAATGATATAAGACTATCCGTAACCATAAACAAGTGGTCTGCCGGTAATAGTGTAGAAGTGTATAGCGACAATGGTGCCTTAGGAGAGATCCCTGTACTGGCAGGAGGAGCCATAGCTGATATTACAAATGGTGTGAGCTGGACCCCGGCAGATACTGGCACCTATGAAGTGATCTATCATCTCACTAGCAGCAGCGATGATGAAAATTTAGATAATAATGAAGCCCGCTTTTATTATGTAGTAAATGAAGAAGGTAATCTAGGGTTCATGTCGCGCCATGAAATATACCTCATAGATGGGATTACCGACACCTTAAACTTCGGAGGATTCGCAAATTTTACTCCAGGGAGTCCGGGAGCTTCCATCACTTCCGGTGCCATGTCCTTCCCGCTCACCTTTTCCAATGCCAGCAGTATATTGGGCTTAATCCCCCAGCTCGTAGTAGGAGCAGGAAATGGCTATAGTCCATCTACGGTTCTTTATTTTGATGTTCTTAGCGAATCTATAAGTCCCGGGATGGTTATAGATTCCATCATACTGGCTACCAGCGGGCCACTTACAAATCTGATTATTACTCCCTCATTTCCCCAGATATTCTTTGACTGCCCTGTAGATGTGGCTGCAGGCGAAACAGTACACATAGCGGTACGCCAGCAAGGACCTGGAAAAATGGGACTCTTCCTATGGGACAATTATTTTGACTCCGGATTAGTAGAAGTAGTAGTAAATGACACACTAAGGGGATCTATAGGACAGCCCGGCATAATAGCCATAGTAGGCGATGCCGGACCATTAGAAGGCTTAACGATCGTATCTTCGACAGCAGGATTATCGGCAGAATTTGAGGCTTCTATTACCAGCGGAGCTCTCTGTGATGTAGCTTGGGATTTCGGCGATGGCAGCACCGGCACAGGCACTCAAACCAGTCACATTTATACTTCCGCAGACACCTACAATGTATGTGTTACTGTAGATGGAAATACTGAATGTACAGAAATCACTGTTTCTTGCACTATGAACTTAGACCTGGTAGATGTATCTGCCGGATCTGCTGAGGTGGGTGTAACCAATGGCACTGCGCCTCTTACGTATTCTTGGACTTTAGATGGAACCCAGATAAGCAATACTAATCCTGCTATCAACCTCGATCCGGAAACCACCTACATCCTTACAGTTACCGATGCAGGAGGATGTAGTGAATCCTTGACAGTGACTACTACTGCTTGCAGTATAACCCTAAATGTAGGTATATCAGGTGGAACTAACCCAATAGCATCGGCAAGCGGCGGAGTAGACCCTTACAACTATACCTGGTTTAATCAAAACGGTGATCAGGTGGGTACCGGCACTTATCTCACCAATCTTCCTAGTGATTTCTACTCCGTTACAGTGGTGGATCAGGAGGGATGTACTGCAAGTGCTTCATTTGTAATAGGTGCCATAGAAGATATTACAGCTATCCAGAGTTTTCTGCTCTATCCAAATCCTACTAGTAATGATTTTAGATTTAATCTTCATCTAAAAGAAGCGGCGGCAGTAAAAGCGGAAATCATAGGATTAGATGGCAAGCAAATAAAAACCATTATTAATGAAAGAGGCAATACCATCAATCAAACTGTAAATGTAAGTGATTTATCTGCCGGTATTTATATGATAAAAATAAACATAGATGACAAGTCCTTTACACAACGCTTAGTGATCAAATAATTTTCTATTATCTAATAATAGCAAAAAGTCGCTCAATAGTTGAGCGGCTTTTTTTATGCTTATAATATAGTATATCGTGCTATTTTATTATAGACATCCCTACGAGCCGGATTAGATTTCTTATGATCATAGCATTGAGAAAACGACAAAAAAAAAAAGACTACGGTGTTATAATCGCAAATGCAGCAGCCTATCTATTATATCACTTCAGCTACCTGATAATCATTTCTATCTGAAGTACTTCGCGAAATGAGCTCTCCAAGGAATCCGGATAAAAAAAGCTGTACGCCTAATATAACAAGGGTGAGTGCCAGATAAAACAAAGGCTGATCCGTGACATCGCGAAAGACGTGATGATTTTTTAATGCCCAAAGTTTCTGAAAGATGAGCAAAAATGTAATGATAAATCCAATGACAAAAGATAGAATGCCGAGGGTGCCAAAGAGATGCATGGGGCGGCGTCCGTAGCGAGTAATGAACAAGATGGTAAGCAGGTCTAGAAGGCCAAAAACAAACCTTTCCAGCCCAAATTTAGTGACACCATATTTTCGGGGTCGGTGTTCTACTATCTTTTCTCCGATACGCTTAAATCCGGCTTTTTGAGCCATCACCGGGATGTAGCGATGCATCTCACCATATACTTCTACACTCTTCACCACATCCGCCTTATACGCTTTAAGGCCACAATTCATGTCGTGTAATCTTATGCCGCTCATTTTAGATGTAACCCAGTTATATAATTTAGAGGGTATTCTTTTTGTAAAGACGGGATCGTGCCTTTTTTTCTTCCATCCGCTCACCAGATCAAACCCATCCCTTAGAATCATTTCATACATATCCGGTATTTCGTCCGGGCTATCCTGCAGATCTGCATCCATGGTAAAGACTACTGCTCCACTGGCGGTTTTAAATCCTATGTGCAGTGCGGCAGATTTGCCATAATTTCTGCGGAATCTAATTCCACGCACAGTAGGGTTATCCCACGCTAATTTTTTTATAATATCCCAGCTGCCGTCATTGCTTCCATCATCAATAATTATTATTTCTGGCCTTAATACCGCCTTTTGGCACACCCGGCTTATCCAGGCTACCAGATCGGGCAGAGATTCAGCTTCATTATATGCCGGTATCACGATAGATACATCAGGTACTGGGTTTATAATATCCTTGTCAGTCATAAATTAGATGAATAAGAAAAAGCCCGTGTTATTAATTAAGTAAACGTCAAATAAAAAATGCTGCCTTTGCATCTTGCACCACACCTATTACTTTTCCAGAAAAAAGGGCACGGTCTATAGGACAGTTTTGCGAATGGCTCATCATATTTTCTCTTTTAAACTCCCATTGGATCTGTGTATCGAAGAGGGTGAGATGAGCGGGCAGATTTTTCGTTATGGGATTAAGCGGCTTTCCTGCTATTTTACTAGGATTTGCGGAAAGCCATTTTGCCCAATATTTTGCCGGAATGGAGGCTCCGGTATGAGTATGAAGCAATGGAAAAACAATTTCAATAAGATTCATCCCGGTAGCGGCTTCATCAAATTCACCATTTTTTGCCTCTTGATCCTGAGGTTGTTGTCCTGAACAGATAGCCTCGATGCTGCCATCCATCAGACCTTGCCACAGGGCATCTTGGTCTTTTTTAGTGTGCAGTGGTAGGTGGGTTTTGTAATTCGTATCGAAAGATCGGCAATCCTCTTCCGTAAAAGTGAGATGAAATGGCGTAACGGATGCTGTAATACGGGGATTCGTATTGCGATGCAGATGAGTAACTGCATCTGCCGAACTAATCTGGGAAAAATGGAGACGGCTCTCCGAATAGTCTGTCAGTGTTATATCTCTCCACACCATCATTTCTTCGGCCAGTGAGGGTCTTCCGCTGAGTCCCAGTTTGGTACTTAAGCTGCCGTCATTCATCTGCCCAAATCCGGCTATATCCCTGTCTTCCGGGAGATTCATAATAAGTCCCTCCCAGGACTTTACATACTGAAGTGCCCGCAGCAGAACTCCGCTATCTTCGGTAGGATGGTGGCCATTAGAGAAAGCAATAGCACCCGCCATAGCCATATCCATCATCTCGGAGAGGTCTTTCTGGTTAAATCCAGTGGTAATGGCGCCTATGGGATAAAGGCTCAAAGGCAAATCTCCAGTCCAGCTGGCAATATACTCCACTAGGGATTTATTATCTATGATAGGGGGTGTAGAAGGCTGCAAAGCTACGCCACTAAATCCGCCGGCTACTGCTGCATGTGCTCCAGAGGATAGATTTTCTTTTTGCTCATACCCGGGATCACAAAAACCTGCATTCAAATCAAACCAACCGGGGGAGACAAAAAGCGAGGGCGATTCTATGATCTCATAGCCACTATCCGGATGATGGCTGCCAATATCTGTGATGATACCCTTCTCTATAAACAGATTTAGTTTTTGTCCATGAAAGGGGCTTGATGTATCTAATATAGTGGCATCCTTAATGCAGATTTTCATAAAATCAGGTTTTCCAGAACCGCAGCAATAAAATCTCGACGCCCAAAAATACTAAAGCCAAAATTAAACACCACTTCCACAATGCCACGCCTTTATCTAGTTCTGAAACTACATTTTTTAAATCCTGATTTACATTCTCAATAACGAGGGAATTAGGGGCATTAAAATTTTCTTTTAATGACTCAGTATTGAGAAATTTCATTTCAGATTCCCTTCTATCATAATTGAACCCAAATGAAGCCACTTGATTTTGTTGTCCCTGCAGGAGTTTATACACGCCTGCTTCTTTTATGCCATTATTGATAGCAAGTGAGAGCTGATTTCCCATAAGCCGCTGTCCGGGAATAAACTCACCTTTATCATTGCTTAGTCGCAAGACATTATCAGTGCCATCCACTTTTATACGGGCTTCTATATTGTTTTGGCGACCTATAAAATAACTATGAAAAGGTACCGATCCAGCAAGAATGGCGACTTTGTGGATAAAAGGAGCAAAAATAGGATGCAATGCAAAATTACTTACTTCTTTATCCAGCGAAGCGGCGCAAATGTATATCCTACCGGAACCCAGATTGTAACAGCTCAGAAAGCTGGATCCATCCTTAAATTTTAATAGTACTTCTTCTCCTGTATAGGCAAGGCGGCTCATAATCATACTCTTCTTTATGACCGGCAAATCGAGGTTTTTAGGAATACGGCTAAAAACATCTTTAAAAACCGGATGGGCAGCATTTATTTCATCTACCGGTCGCAGAGAATCGTCTAATTTTTCTAGCGTATTTACCCCTAGTGATTTATAAAACTGGGTATAGCTATTTATGTTTGCATCTTTAGAAGGAAAAACAATAAGGGAGCCATCTTCTTCTATGTATTTTTTTAATTCAAAGGCTAGGCCGCTGGAAATTTCTTTTAGGTGGGAGAGGATGATGAGTTTATTATCACCTAGGTTTGCATAATTTACTTGACCTGCGGGCTGCTGTATTAATTTCTGCTCAGGTAGATTTGCAAAGAGTGCAGAGAGATAGTCATTAGGGTCACTACCATTTAAACTCATCACTTGCGACTGCTCCTCTATGAAAAAACTAAAATAATAATGATCATCAAAATCTATGGGGTAATCGGTGATAGAGACTTCTCCTTCATTCCATCCTGGTCTTGCCACAGTAAATCCGAGGGTATCAATTACAGTGGCCTCACCGGCAAGAGAAATTTCTTTTACGGCTTTGGTTTCATTGTTTATTTTGAGGGTGACCTGCACATTATCGGTATTTTCTGCTGCAGCATTTTTTAAGCGTATTACCAGCTGATTAGATTCATTGAGCATAGGCACAGGCGCATTGAGCCATACAGAATCTATGGACACATTTTTCTGGTCATAAGCTTGTACAGGTACAAAATAATACTGTAGCAGGCTATCATTCTTCCAGGGCAAAAGGTTTTGCTGAAAATCGCTAATATAAAAACAGGTTTTCTGTGCAGCTGTATTGTCCTTTAGTACTTGTTTTTGTCGTTGTTGTATTTCATCCAGGATATGACTTCTATTAGATCCTGCCACTTCATCTACATAGGCAATAAATTCATCCTTACTTACTAAACGCTGATGTTTTCCTTCAAAATCTTGGGTAATGAGCTGAAAGCGATCTTCCGGTCCGTAGGCATTGGCTATTTCGCGGGCTTTAGCTTTGGCCATTTCTAGCAGCGAGACTTCTTGATTTCGGGCATTCATACTAAAAGAATTATCTATAAAAACACTGATTGCTTTTTTCCCCTTTACTACGAGCTGTTCTTTCTTAGTCAAAAACGGCTGGGCAAATGCCAATACTAAAAAAGCCAGTGCGAGCATACGGCTTAGCAATATGATCAGGTGCTTAAGATTAGAGCGGGAGGCAGTTTCTTCTTTTATCTCTTTCAGAAATTTTACATTAGAGAAATAAATTTTCTTAAACCTCCTGAAGTGAAAGAGATGAATGATAACCGGAATAGCCAGGGCTAAAAGTGCCCACAGGAAAGATGGAAATACAAAATTCATTAGAGAGATCCGTGATAGCCGGGAAGGAAAAGGTGGAAAAGAATCATTAAGCCTGGGCAGGAGGCCCGCCAAAATTCATCGGGGGTATATTAAAACCGCCATCACTATCTTTTATTACCCCATTCTGGGTTTCGAATTTTTTCACGTTGTCGTTTAAGGCTTTGAGCAGTCGCTTGGCGTGCTGGGGGGTGAGAAGTATGCGTGCTTTTACTTTTGCTTTGGGGATACCCGGCATCATCTTTATAAAATCTATGATAAACTCAGAATTAGAATGAGAAATGATGGCTAAATTAGAATAGATACCCTCGGCTACTTCTTCAGTGAGTTCTATATTTAGGGCATTCTGGAGATCTTTTTTTTCGGACATTGTTCGGATAATTTTGGCAAATTTCGTTTTTTTTAGGTTATGCGGTGAGAAAATCTTTAGTGGAGGTTTTAACCTAGGGAGAAAATAAGAAAAATTAGGTCTCAAACCGGGAAAATTTGGTAAGGATTCTTTACCTTTGCAAAAAATAAAAGGCAATGATATTTTTCTTTTTAGGCATTGTAATACCCGGGCTCATAGCAGTGATAGTGGCCTTAACCATCCTGAGTAAGCCTCGCAAGAGAATGGGGGAAGATCACGGTGTAGATGTATCCCATCACGCTCACTAGTACTTATCTATACTTTTTTCAGGTGGAAATGGGGCTATTTTAGGCAGCCATTGGAGATGCAATAAATTTCATTGGTAAACCGTGACGATCAGATTATTCCCGCACTCTTAAATACCAGCACTACGTGATCTTTCAACCATTGTACGTGGGCAGTGCGTGAAATTTTGCTTAATTCTTCTTTGATATTTATTTTAAAGCGGCTATGCTTTCGGTTTTTAGGAGCGGTTTCCTCTTTTATCAGTTGAAAAGCTTCCTCGGTGAGCTTAAAAAACCGATCATAGTGGTCAAATTCATGTTCGGCTTTTTCGGTATTGCATTTTTTCCACCGATAATAGCGCCGCATACTCCGAATAAAAGGCAGATTTTGCCGTGTTTCGAAATATATTTTTATAGGCAATATCAGTTGCTCTAGCTCCTCTAGGGGTCCAGAGGGGCTTATTTTATCTAACCACTTCAAAGACAGATTATACTGGCGGGTATGATAATAGTACATAGCCAGTGCTCGGTGATAACAATTATCACGGCAGTGCTGCGGCAGCTGAAGCATATACTGATCCATAAATTTTACAATAAACTGAAAGTCCTCAAAATGGAGGCCCAGCCTAATGATTTCTATATAATGATGGGTTGAAAAGTATCCTTCTTCCTTTAGCCAAAGATTGTCTATTTGTGCTTTAGAGCAATAATAATAATGTCGGAGATATTTATCACTCAAGCTCTGAGCCCTATTTTCGGCAAAAGACAGATATCCGGAGAGGAAATGATGGTAATAATCGGGAGACATGCGTATAGCATCCTCCCGCAGCTGCTCCATTCCCTTTTTAAAGTATTCATCTTCATCGGGAGCCAGGAGAGTCTGAGCCAGATGATAGGCGGTTTTTACCTCTACAAATGTTTCAAAGTAATCGTACTGGGTGGCCAGATACTGCATCCACTCCGGAAAATATCCTTTATAGGGCATTTTATATTCGGGATTTCCCCAGAGATCGCAGGCTAAAAAAAGTTTTTCACGCCAATATATCTGATCCAGCAAATTCATCTGACGATGCATAATCTCCAGATCAAGGGGGTGCTGATGGCGATTATAAAATGAATGTCCTTCCTTATGAAGTAGAAAATTTTCTATATCTGGGACAGACATTGCGTCATCAGACATGGCAGCGGTGCGGGTATATAGGGCTTCATATCGTACCCTCAAGTTTTTTTTGCGAAGATCAGCGAGGGTATAGGTAGTGAGCAGGAACGGTCTCATGCGTAGCTGTTCTAGTGCCGCAAATTTTTCCAAGCAGTCTAGGGTATAGGATATGATATGACGGAGACGGCCATAATCGAATGTTTCGCCGGGAAAGAGGACTTCATATACTGTTTTTCTATCTATGATTTCGGCCTCTAAATCCGGAAAATGCTTACAGAGATATTCTGTGAGTTTACGCACATCTTTGTGTTTATTGTGATAAGGCGACCATACAAAATCGCGAAAGTCACTTACTTGTGGTTTGGTAAGCTTACACATGTATTTAATTAAGGTAGCTTTATGCATAACGGGAAATTATAAGAAAGTCAAAAATACGATCTATTATTTTTCCGACAAAATAGTGTATATAAGCTATTAGAGAAAGTGTTTTTGCGCGGCCAAAGATTATAGAAAAACGATAGTAGAAAAAAAAGAATGGCGATTAATACAGATGGCAGCGGTGCTTCCATTCTTAACCCCCTATTTATTAGTCATTTGCAGCTGCGAGGATCACTTTCTGATAGAGTTTTTCATAATAGGGCATAATACTATTTATATCAAATTTTTGAGCTTGGGCCAGTGCGTTTTCACGCATTTGGGCAAATAATTCTGGATTCGACAAAATAAGGAGGGATTTCTCGGCCATGGCCTCATAATCTCCCACTGGACAAAGAAACCCGGTCTGGCCCTGGATATTTATTTCTGGAATACCGCCGGCATCGGAGGAGATAACGGGCACTTCCAGCGCAAAAGCTTCTAGAGCGGCCAGCCCAAAGGATTCGGACTCCGAAGGCAGCAGAAAGAGATCGGCTATGGAGAGGAGTTCGCCCACGGCTTCCTGTTTGCCCAAAAAAGTAACGTGCTCACAGCAGCCGAGATCGCGGCATAGTTGTTCGGCCATTTTGCGATCGGGCCCATCGCCTACGAGGAGGAGTTTGGAGGGGGTTTTTTGAGCTACTAGGTGGAAGGTATGTATCACATCGGCTATTCGTTTTACCGGGCGAAAATTAGAGGTATGTATTAGAATATGCTCACCATTAGGTGCGATGGCTTTTTTAAAATGATTTTTATCCAGTTTATGAAAAGAGGTGAGATCTATAAAGTTAGGGATCACAGTGATATCTTTCTGAATATCAAAAAAGGTGTAGGTATCATTTTTTAAACTCTCGGATACGCAGGTGACAGCATCGGACATTTCAATAGAAAACTCCACTACCGGCTTAAAGGTTTCGTCCTTGCCTACGAGGGTGATATCCGTGCCGTGCAGGGTGGTGATAAAAGGGATGTTAATATTATTGCGAGCCAGAATTTGTTTAGCTATATAGGCCGCGGAAGCGTGGGGAATTGCATAATGTACGTGCAGAATATCTAGACCCTGATAGCGCACGGTATCCACGATTTTGCTAGCCAAAGCTGTTTCATAGGGAGGGTACTCGAAGAGGGGATAATTTTCGAAACTCACTTCGTGAAAGAAGACATCGGATTGAAAGTGATTTAAACGGGCTGGTGGCTGCGAACTTATAAAATGTACCTGATGCCCCGCCCGTGCTAATCCTTTGCCCAGTTCTGTAGCTACTACACCACTCCCCCCATAGGTGGGATAACATACGATTCCTATTTTCATGTGATAAAAGTAAAAGGATAAAATCTACATACTGAAAAGGATAACAAGGCCGGTGACATATTCTAGTTTACTCTACTAGGTGTTTCTTATTATGTAATGGTACAATTATACTGATAAAGAAGAGATAGAAAGGGCATTAATGGGAAATTTTAGGCAAATAGGGATCCTTCAGTGCTTTATATATTTCATCCATAATACGCGTGCGAATATTTTCATTTAGAAGTTTTTTATTATTCATATCTGGATGAATACGATTAGAGAGAAAGATATAGACAAGTCCATATTCAGGGTCGGACCAGGCACAGGTGCCGGTAAAACCGGTATGGCCAAAAGTTTTGGTTGAGCAGGAGGACGATGTGGGACCATTAAGGGTTTTATTCAGATCTGGTTTATCGAAACCCAATCCACGGCGATTGCCATTTCTCTGGGTAGAAGTAAAGATATCAAGAGTTCGTTTTTGCAAAAACATTTTTCCGCCATAGCTACCTCCATTTAAATACATTTGCATTAGTTTAGCTAGGTCATTGGCATTGGTAAAAAGTCCGGCATGGCCACCTATACCACCCTGCATAGCAGCGGCCATATCATGCACATATCCTTGTATTAATTGTTTGCGGAAATAGGTATCATTTTCAGTAGGGACAATTCTGGAAAGGGGAAAATTTTTCTTGGCCAGATAATTGGTATTATTCATACCTAGTGGTCTTATCCAAGTATTCAATGCTACCATATCTAAGGGCTGGTTATAAAATTTTTCTATAATTTTTTTAAAGAAAAAAAAAGGCAGATCGCTGTATTTATAGGCAGGTGATTCATCTATTTTAGAATCGAGTATTCGTTTCCAAATGGTATCTGCATAGGTATTTTTCATAAAGATATGATCGGCTACTGGGAGGCTGTGATGTCTATCTTCATAGCGCTGATAAATGCCGTCATGAGGACTTCCTTCGAGGGTTTCTTTATAAAAGGGGATCCAGTCTATGAGTCCGGCCTGGTGTATAAGCATATCTTGGAGAACCAGTTTTTCTTTATTAGACCCCGCTGTTTCCGGCAGATGTTTTACCAGCTTATCTTCGAGGTTTAAGCCCCCCGTTTCATACATTTTCATTATCGCCGGCAGGGTGCCGGCGATCTTAGTAAGCGAGGCAATATCATAGAGATCGCTGTTTGTAACAGGATTAATATTTTCATAGGAATGAAATCCAAAAGATTTTTCATAAAACACTTTGCCATCTTTTGCTATGAGTACCTGGCATCCGGGTGTAGCCCTTATCTCTATGCCTAATCTGGCGATGCGATCTATCTCCGGTAGATAAGCGGACTTGATACCCGCTTCCTCCGGAAGTCTATATTGTAATCTAAGGCCGGCAGGCGTATATTGGCCCATTCCATACTGTAGAGTAGGTGATACGGTAACCGGGAGTTTCCCCTGTGCACCTATGGCTCCAAACAATAATTGTGCACTATAACTGTGGGTAATATCATTGTTTTCATAGGCCTGCAAAATAGTTTTAGCCTTATCCAGATTTTGCAATACATAGGGCGAGCCAAAAGAGATGAAAATCATTTTTCTTTTAGATGATAACTGCACCAGTTTTTGCATAATATCCTCATCCAGTCCATAATTATCACTGGATTTACGGTTAAGATTTTGCAGCGAAACGATTACGAGAGAATAACATTCTAATTCACTTAACACCGTATTTATATCTTCATCCTTACTTTCCTTAGTTATGATAAAATGATCGAATGCTGCATAATGATCCAGCATATTTCCAAATCCATTTAAGCGTTCTTTGCCTATGGTGAGGTGGGCAAAGGGAGCTTCCTCGAGATGCTGAATGGGCACCAGCTCTTCTTCATTCTTAGCTAAAGTGAGGGCATTTTCTATCAATTTTCGCTGAAAGAGAATCGCCTCTATACTATTTAAATCTTCACTTAGGTTTTTACTATCTACCACCGGCTTATCATACAATCCGTGATCATATTTAAAGCTGAGAATACGACGCACGTGTTCATCTATTTTTTTTTCTTTAATTTCTTTTTTTCTTATAGCTTCTTTAATAGCTCTAATGGCTTGGGTTACATTTTGGGGGAAGAGTAGGATATCATTGCCTGCCTTTAATGCCTCTACTTCCAGCCGGCCTGGCGGAAAAAAATTGGTCACGCCTTTCATATTGAGCGCATCGGTGATGATAAGTCCCTCAAACTTCATTTTATCGCGTAGCAAATCAGAAACGATTTCGGCAGAAAGAGAAGCCGGCTTAGTGAGTTTAATACCGGTGGTCGTATCTACCACTACTTCATCATCCAGGGCGGGGATAGAGAGGTGGGCTATCATTATCGCATCTACACCCTGGCTTATGGCAGCCTGAAAGGGCTTTAGTTCTATCTCTTCGAGTCTTTTTAAGGAATGCTGAAGGATGGGGAGTGTGAAGTGAGAATCGGCATCCGTATCGCCGTGACCCGGAAAATGTTTAGCACAAGCCATTACGCCATTTTCTTCTAATCCACGCTGATATAACAAACTTTTTCTAATCACATTGTCTATATTTTCGCCAAAGGACCGATCGTGAATGACAGGGTTCGCTGGGTTATTATTTATGTCTATCACGGGTGCAAAATTGATGTTTACCCCTACTCTTTTGCACTCATAAGCTACCCTTTTTCCAAAATCATAAATAAGCTGATCGTCTCTAATAGCTCCCAGCATTAACTGACGAGGGTATTTAATAGTATTTTCCAGCCGCATACTCAATCCCCACTCAGCATCTTGGCCTATGAGAAGCGGAATTTGCGTAATACCCTGAAAAGCATTCGTCATATCCACCTGTTTTTCGGCATCGCCCTGGAAAAATATTAATCCACCTAAGTATTGACTGCGGATAGCATCTTCTATTTCTTTTTGGTGAGCTTCATCGCGATTGCTATATACAGCTACCATCATTAGCTGACCTATTTTTTCTTCCAGACTCATTTTTTCCAACTTAGAAGCTACCCAATCTTCACGATCTGGATGAGGAAGAGGTTCTGGTTTTTTCTGTGCCTGTATTTTGCTAAGAAATGCCATAATTATAAATAAATACAGGCCGAGGGGCGAAACATTAGTTAAATGATGATCTTTAAAACTCATTTTCAGATAATATTGGATTTAGACGATCAAAAATAGAAATAATCACTGTATGGGGGGAAAACAACCGGTTATTATTTAAGTAATGAGAGCTTGCTCCATAACTCAATTTTATGTGACTATCGAGATGCCTCATCCTTAGCGACCTAAACCATTTATAATCTTTAGAAAAATCAATGGGTTATTTTATAACTGTAACCAAAGGGCATAAGGGCAATGGATGATATTAGCCCTTAATGATTGGGTACTCTCATTAGTCTGGAGCCGAAAGTCAGATTTTTCTTAATTTTGTCGGCTAAAAAGAGGATCCTACTATGACAGCCATGGAAATGACCGAAAGCGTTTTAGATTTTAACCTATCCGAAAATCAGCAGATGATCGTACAGAGTGTACGCGATTTTGCCGAGCGTGAAATACGGCCGTATGTAATGGAATGGGACGAATCGCAGGAATTTCCCCTTTCTCTTTTTCGCAAAATGGGTCAACAAGGCTATATGGGGGTATTAGTACCCGAAGAATATGGTGGTGCCGGTCTGGGATACATCGAGTATGTAAATATCATCGTAGAGATTGCTAAAGTTTGCGGATCAGTAGGTCTCTCTACAGCCGCGCATAATTCGCTTTGTACGAATCATATCCTGAGTTTTGGCAATGAAGGGCAAAAGCGCCGTTATCTTCCCAAATTAGCTACTGCCGAATGGATAGGCGCCTGGGCCCTCACGGAGCCCAATACCGGATCGGATGCTATGCGTATGAAATGTGTAGCCATAAAAGATGGCGATGAATATATTCTCAATGGTACTAAATGCTGGATTACCCACGGCAAGAGCAGCGATGTGATAGTAGTAATGGCACGTACCGGTGACCTCCTGGATTCTCACGGGATGACAACCTTTGTGGTGGAGCGTGGCACACCCGGCCTCAAAGCCGGAAAGAAAGAAAATAAATTGGGTATGCGCGCTTCCGAAACCGCGGAAGTGATCTTTGAAGATTGCCGCATACCGGCGGCAAATATTTTGGGCAAAGAGGGCGATGGATTTATACAGGCTATGAAAATACTGGATGGTGGCCGTATTTCTATCGCGTCGCTAGGTCTGGGAATAGCCAAAGGGGCGTATGAAGCCGCTATAAAATATGCCAAAGAGCGCCAGCAGTTTGGAAAACCAATCGCCGAATTTCAAGGAATTTCTTTTAAACTGGTCGATATGGCTACTAAAATAGAAGCCGGAGAGCTCCTCACTCTCCAATCTGCCGACCTGAAAAACAAAGGTGAAAAAGTAACCCGCATCTCTGCTATGGCTAAGTATTATACCTCGGAGGCAGCAGTGAGTATAGCCAATGATGCGATACAGATTTTCGGGGGATATGGTTATACCAAAGAATATCCGGTGGAAAAATTCTATCGCGATGCTAAGCTGTGCACCATCGGCGAAGGCACCTCCGAAATTCAAAAATTAGTGATAGCCCGGGAAATTTTAAAATAACATCTCGGCTTCCTATCATCCCCAACTTAGATGCGCACATTTCACCGATACTAGGAGCGCGGCTTCCGATTTAGTCTATTCCTTTTCTATTCACTTTATGACCCTCGCTGGTGGTGGATCATTCATCTCCTCTACGGCCAGCGGGGCTTTCTTTAGCTAGTATGAAGGCTTATAGGTTTGCTTGCAGGCTGTTTTTATAGCGACCAGTCTTGTGGCGTTTTATTAGTATTAATGGCGATTTGTATCACCACTCTATTCAAAATACATCCTTTGCTATTCCAATTTGTGGCAACTATGTCAATAATTTTATTCCTATATCCTTATTTATTATCATTTAAAAAACCGATTATAGTCTTACAAATATGCGTTATAAACACTTCTATTATTCATTTTCATTCATTATCAATACTTTACATCGCAAATAAAAAAAAACATACTCAATTATAAAAATTAACATAATATTGGCTCAACATTTGCATAGAAATGGAAGAATGGATTATGAAAATTGACCAACTGAAAAAAACCGCTGCCAGCATAAATGAATATTAGTAGTTTTTTAAACTATCTGCAATACGAAAAACGCTTCAGCCGCCATACCTTGGTGGCCTATAAAAGCGATTTAGAACAATTAGATAAATATCTGCTTTCTGTATATGAGATCAGTGATGAAAAGCAAGTTTCACATAGCCTCCTGCGGTCCTGGATGGTAGAGCTGGTTTCGGACAAACTGCAAACCAAATCTATCCGGCGTAAGATCTCTGCCGTAAAATCATATTTTCGTTTTCTGCTGCGCAAGGGTGAAATAGAGAAAAATCCGGCCTCCGCACTCAGTTCACCTAAATTGCCGCGGAGGCTTCCCAAAACATTAGATCCGAACTGTATATCCTCGCTTATAGACCATCATTTTTTTAAAGATGATTTTGAAGGCTACAGGGATCGCCTCATTATAGAACTGCTATTTGACTGTGGCATACGCCTAAGCGAACTCATAGACCTCAGTGAGCAAGACATCTCTTTTTCACAAATGCAATTGCGTATATTAGGAAAGGGGAAGAAGGAAAGAATTTTGCCCCTGAGTAAAAGCCTGAAAGAATTAATTATAAAATATTTAACATACCGCCACGAAATTTATGAAACAGATGCAGCGTTTTCTTTGTTATTAACAGACAAAGGTCAGAAATTATATCCAAATTTTGTCCATCGCTTGCTAAAAAAATATCTCGATACCGTAACTACTGCTGAGCATAAAAATCCTCACGTTATGCGTCATACCTTTGCCACTACCTTACTCAATAACGGTGCCGATCTCAATGCCATAAAAACACTTCTCGGGCATAGTAGTTTAGCTGCTACACAGGTCTATACCCATAATAGTATAGAAAAAATAAAAAAAGTATATTTACAATCACACCCTAAAGCTTAACGCGTATGAAGATTATCATTCAAGCCGTGCAGTTTACTGCCGATCAGAAATTAGTAGAGCTTGCCGAAAGCAAATTGCAAAAGCTCACCCATTTTTATGACCGCATTATAGATGCCACCGTCTATTTAAAAATAGATGGTAAACACAGTAATATTAAAGACAAACAAGTGGAGATAAAACTGAACCTACCCGGGTCGCAGATTTTTGTGCGGGAAGATAGCAAAGTATTTGAGGAGGCCCTCGATATGGCTATAGATACTACTGCCAGACAGCTAAAAAGGATAAAAGAGCGGAAAAGGGAATTTTAATATCTCGGCCGGAAGTAGAAGGGTTTATTTATTATAAAACTTCTAAACCAGTATTTCTTTCTATCTATTTATTTTAGGACAAAGCCTCTGTAAAGATTTTACAGAGGCTTTATTTTTGATAGATTTATGCCTATTTTGCTAAGAAAAAAAGGATAGAACTATTCTATTTAAGAAAAATGTATAGGGCTTATCACGCTTATAGCTATAGCAATTAATTTTCTATAAGGGAGCCACTAAAAAGATCATAATATCTTTAATTCAATAAGCACCTAATTTTTCCATGAGTTCAGAAAAGCTCATTTTTTCCTGTACTCCGCTAGCCATATCCTTTACAGAGAGCAGGTTTTCATTCTGCTCCTCCTCTCCTATCATCACCACATAAGGTATTCTCTTATCATCTGCATATTTCATTTGTTTTTTCAGTTTGGCCATATCCGGAAATATCTCAGCAGCGATACCTGCTTTTCGCATTTTTTGCAAATAATCGCAAGTATATTTTTGGGATGTTAAATCAAAATTGATAAAGAGTACTCTAGTAGCGGCCATCACCCTGGGCGGAAAAAGATTTAATTCTTCTATGGCATCATAAATTCTATCTAGTCCAAAAGATATACCCACTCCGGACATCTCTTTTAGACCAAAAACGCCGGTGAGATTATCATATCTGCCTCCACCTACCATACTTCCTATCTGGGTATCCAAGGCCTTTACTTCCATAATAGTGCCAGTGTAATAACTGAGACCTCGGGCTAGGGTAAGATCTAAAACAAGATCGTTTTCAAACTTTAATTCATTGAGATAGGCAAATAATTCTTCTATCTCTCTCATTCCTTGGGCACCTCGCTCAGTAACTCCTATCTGTGTGTGGAGAAAATCTATTTTCTCGCGATTTGTACCTTTAAATGTAACAATTTTTTCTAATAAGCGAATCCCTTCTGTAGAAACTTCCATCGCTATGAGTTCGGCAGCCACTTTATGCCATCCTATCTTATCATATTTATCTAAGGCACCCACTACTCCGGAAAATTTATCTTCGGCATTCATAGCCGCAGCTATGCCATCCAGTATTTTACGGTTATTTACCAATATGGCTACTCGGAGCTTTAGTATATTAAAAACATCGTCTATGATTTGTAATAGTTCCACTTCATTGAGCAAGGCATCTGATCCTATCACATCGGCATCGCACTGGTAAAACTCGCGGTATCGTCCACGCTGGGGCTTATCTGCCCTCCACACCGGCTGTATCTGATATCGCTTAAAGGGCATAGGTAGTCCGGAATGATTCATAGCCACATATCGGGCAAAGGGAACGGTGAGATCATATCGCAGTCCCTTATCGGATATGGCTGGCAAAAGTTTTTGAGCTATGCGCAGGCACCACACTTCATCGGAGACATCGCTGAGAAAATCTCCGGAGTTAAGGATTTTAAACAAGAGTTTATCTCCCTCTTCGCCATATTTTCCCATAAGCGTGCTGAGGTTTTCTACGGCAGGTGTTTCTATGGGTTGAAAACCATACAAGCTATACACACGTTTAATGATATCGGTGATATAATTTCGTTTTGCCATTATTTCCGGACCAAAATCGCGGGTACCGCGGGCTAATGTGGGCTTAGACATACTAGATAAATAGGCTGCAAAAATAGGTGATAATGCCCAAAGATAAGAACAACCGGGTATTTGAGATCAGGATTGCTTTTTTATAAATGCTTATACAACCCATATCCCCACGCTATTGGTTTTCTTTTAGCGAGGGATGGATGCGATAGAAAGGATATCTTATACCATCAGGGTTAGTAATGCCCCTTCTGGCACTCCCTATTCTGCACATATACACTCTCTGGTGACTATCACAGCAGATATCGAGCTAAGGAAAAATGATGCAGGCCTATACTATTATTAGAAAAGGCTATGTACCATTCGTCTGTTCTTATCATTTCTTATCTTATATTTGTTCCAGATAAAAAAAAATTATTGACTATCATATTTCTAGGCACCGGCACATCGGGTGGGGTGCCTATGCTGGGCTGTGATTGTGCCGTTTGTATCTCTGGAGATAGCCGCGATAAGCGATTGCGCTCGTCTCTTCTCATTAGCCATCAGGGGTATAATATACTCATAGATGCGGGTCCGGATTTTCGTTGTCAAATGCTACGTCACGGCATAAAAAAACTGGATGCTATCCTTCTCACCCACGAGCACCGTGATCACACCGCAGGACTAGATGATATAAGAGCCTATAATTATTTTCAGAAAGGGGCTCTTCCGGTCTATTGTACAGAGGAAGTAGAAAATAGTGTGCGAGATCAGTTTGCCTATGCTTTTAAAGAGCCTCGCCTATCCGGATTGCCGGAGATCTGTTTTCATCGCATATCAGCTATTTCTTTTCAGGTAGGTGGCTTGTCTTTTCTACCCATACAAGTGATGCATCATAAGATGCCGGTGACAGGTTTTCGCATGGGAGATTTTACTTATATCACAGATGCAAATTATATAAGTGCTCACGAAATAGAAAAAATAAAAGGCAGCAAAATATTTGTCTTAAATGCGTTGCGACAGCTGCCACATTTTTCTCATTATAATCTGGAAGAGGCTATCGCCCTGGCAAAAGAAGTAAATGCTTCTACCACCTATTTTACACACCTCAGCCATCAGATGGGCCTGCACGCCCATATAGAGGCAGCACTGCCTTCTTCTATCCGATTAGCGTATGATGGGCTGGCTTTGCACGACCCATTGGTTCGGGTCTAGGGGTGGCCATTTTGTTTTTTTTAGTTAAGCTCCTATTATTTTCATATTTTTGCCAAAAAAAGATGAAAAAGTTTGTTTATATCCTTATAGCTATCTCTCTTAGCGGTCTCTTTTCCTGCCAATCTGAACCCAAAAAACCAGAGACAAAGACTGCTGCCTCACAGGGGGAGGCGGATAAATCGCTGAATCGTTTTCAGGAGCTGGTAAATTCGTCTAAGGATGTGGAATTTATTTTTTATAATACCCAAGGTTCTATGACTACGTCCATACAAGATTTTAATGAAATTCAAAGTTTTAAAAATTTTGTCATAGCCAAGGCCGTAGCACCAGACAAGGCTACCTGTACCCAAGATGGTGGCATCGTATTTCGGGATGGCGCAGGTAAAATTATCATAGAGCTAGACTATTCGCTCAAGCCCAGCTGTCCCTATGCCCGGGTGAGAATGGATGGCACCTACTCCTACCTCACTATAAGCGAATATGGGGAGGCTTTTTTAGCAAAGTTTTTCAAGATGTTTACTCCGGAAGGTATGCAGCAGATGCAGGAGCAGGCCACACCGGAAGCACATTAGCGAATAAGGCTGAGATTTCCTTTATATGAATATACACTACCATCCTCGAAGGTAACCTGTCCATAGCAAACATACACTGCTATCTCTGCATCCTTATCATCAGTACTGCCATCCCAAACAGGAAATCCAACGCCGCCGAACAGGTGTTTCCCCCAGCGGTCATAGATATGGAGTGTATAGCTGCTCATATAGGAACCAGTGAGTTTAAACACATCATTTATTCCATCTCCATTAGGACTAAATGCTGTGGGAATATAAACTAGGTTTTTACATTCTTTTACCTCCAGTGTGATTTCCGAAGTAGGTACCTCACATAGATCTCCTGCGGTAGGTGTAAATAGCAGACCATAATATCCCGGCTCAGCATCATTCATATCCAATAGTAAATTTGATGGCAAGGCGATATTATCTTTTCTTTTCCAGGTTCCGGTGTAGGCATCTTGTAGAAGACTATTAAGATCTATAACCGAGCCATAGGTAGATGTATTACATACCGGATCAGGGGTGCTTATGCTTATATCCAAAGGATTTTCTATGGATAAGAGCAGGGTATCCGTTATCGCCTCACAGTAAGGTTCATCTGTATCCGGAGGGATGAGGCTATATATAAACAGATAATCTCCATCTGCTGCATCGGATAGCAGTATGGAGTCATTTTCTATGAGAATAGAATTAGATAAGGATGACCACTGGCCCCCAGAAGCAGCATTCTCGGATAGGAAAGAAGAAAGGGCATAAGCCTCCGATAAAGCACAGAAAGAAGTGAGATAAGAAAATGCTATATCATTTTCATCATAAGTACAAGGCAATGGGCAATGGAGTTGTATGGGAAATTCTACCTGAGAACAGGTTACTTCATTATAAGATAATACAAAAAGCAACTGGGCATCCATACCAGGACTTATCATAAAGTGGGCATCGCTTATGCCCATACCCTCTACAAAATAGGTGGTAGCAATATTTGCACAAAGGGGTACTACCGTAATTTCACAATCTGATTGTATAAGCTCATAGATAGGATCTGGAAAGACATTATAATGCAAGGATCCTAGTGAAACGATTTGTCCGGAGGCTATGCATATCACCGTATAATTTATTTGCTGCTCCTCCATACACGTAGAATAGGAAGAAACTGAAAATTCGATATCTGTGCCTATCATTTGACTTCCATCGCTAAGGGTCCAAATTACGTTTCCCCATTGAGCATTTTCTAGCAACACAGAAACTTGCAATAAGTCGCCCTCGCAATAATTTAGTCCGCCTTGATTTGCTGATATATATTCGGGACAATCTGCCTGACAATCATAAGGCTGTAATAATACTAACTCACTACAATCCTGTGGGGCATCCTCGTAAGAAAGGGTCCATTGCAATGTGCCTGCACTATTAGCAGAGGCTATATAGGTATTTCCAGTTCCATTCGTTTGCCCATCCCACCAAGTTATCTCTGTATCGGGACAAAAAGTTTCGATGCCAAAGCTACATCCCTCTTCTAGGAGTTCTCCCAGTGGATCTAGGTATATCATCAGCGGTATATCGCCATCCTCTAGTACAGAATTATCATCTATACAGTATATTCTATAATGAATACTGGCAGACTCAGGACATTCTATAGTAGTGGGTATCTGATAGGATATGGCAAAACCTTCTGATAGGGTATTATTTGGCAGGGTCCATTCGACCTTTCCCAGCAATGGATCATCTAATAGAATCTGGGCAGAAAAAATATCTCCGGTGCATAGCTGTGTATCTGTAGAGAGCACATCTTCGATAACAGGACATAGTGGCGGACAGTTATACTCTACACTTACGATATTTGTACCACAAAAAGCCAGACTCACCGGATTGCTAATCGTAAATAGTACAGTCCCGGCCGAAGCCGTTTCTGCTGGATAAAATGCACCTGTGCCGCTATTGATTCCATCGTTCCATCCAATGGTATTTTCATCACAAGACATATTTAGGATAATGCTACAACCATCCGGTGAGAGTTCTGCGGTGGCACTTAAATCCGGATATACAAAAACATTTATTCCACCACTATTTACTACCGATTCATTATAGGTGCATATTATTGAAAAGGGGTAATACATAGTTCCTCCGCAGGGATCTGGCGATTGTATAAGCGGAAAAACATCAGGACCCTGGAGGGTGTCGCCATTGGGCATATACCATTCGATAAGGGAATAGTTATACTGATCTAGCAATATAGAAAAATGTGCGATATCTCCACCACAAAGAAAAAAGCTCCCACCTTGTACTACCACATTTATAAAATTAGGACATACATTTATACAGTCATAAAACACATTTCCTTCTCCCATATAGCATCCTCCCGCAGTCTGCGGTACAGTGAGGGTATATTGAACATTTCCGCTCTGACCTTCCGGAGGAAAAAATTGAGTCCCCGAAAACAGATTGCCGGCATTATTCCAGGACACAGTCCATTCCGGGCAGGGCGATAAAATACTTATGACACATCCATCGGTGCCTATCTGCGGGCTTAATAGCGGATAAATAGTAATGGGAATCGTCCCGCTACCGATGACCTGGCCACTTGTCTGGCACACTACTTCATAGGCTATATTCTCCTGGGTGGCACATAGCTGCGAGGTGGTGATATTGGCCAGCATATTATTTCCGCTGAGCATACTGCCATCCGGCAATGTCCAGCTCACCACTGCATTGATCGTATTGTCCAAAGAGGCAGTAAAGGTTAGTATATCTCCGTGGCAGATTTCTGTGGGTGAGATATTTATGCCTAATAGATTGGGGCAATTTTGGGATAGACCTATCTGCCAAAAGAATAGACCTATTATCTGCCAAATCAATGCAGGCAGCCCTTTTACGCTGGCACATAATAGATGATATCTCATTGTTTTCAGACGCAAAATCCGGTGTTAAAGTTAGAAAGATAACTGAATATAATAGATGAACAATAAAACATATCCTGTAGGCAAGGGCTTATTATAAATAACGATATAAAATATAAGATTGATAAATTAATGCTTATAAATGATCTACCAGGATACGATGAGTCCGGAAGAGGAATAACCGCTCAGTAGCGGAACAATGACTACCTCACCTCCACGTGCTATTACACGATCTGCACCGGCGATATCTTCTACTTTATAATCACCCCCTTTTACTAATACATCCGGCAAGACGAGTTCTATTAATGTGGCTGGGGTATCCTCGCCAAACAGGATGAGGGCATCTACCATCTCCAGCGAACATAGTAATTCTGCTCTTTGCCATTCATTAAATACCGGTCTTTTATCTCCCTTCAATCTTTTTACGGAAGCATCACTATTTAGACCCACTATTAATCTTTGGCCGAGGTGGGAGGCTTCCTGCAGAATGTAAAGATGACCCGGGTGAAATACATCAAAGCATCCATTCGTAAAGACAATTTTATCTCCCCGTAATTTCCAGTGAGCGATTTGTCTTTTTAGCGCCGGGAGATCAATTTGTTTGCGCTGTAGTGCTGAGGGGAGGTTCATGTTCTTTTCTATTTATCAGTGGCATACCTATCACACATAAAAATCCTACGGCTAGGGTGAGGATATATTGTAGAGACCATATAAGGGTACCGAATCCTATGGATAGATTATAGGCTTTTCCATACAATCCCATCACTACGGCTACCAGTGCAGGATAGGCACCTATACCTCCGGGCGTAGCTATCATCCCGAAGGTGCCCATAACCAGTATTACGAGAGCCACCTGAGGACCTAAATCGCCGGTAAAGGATACGGAATAAAAACATACATAGATCATCAAAAAATACATAAGCCATATAAAGATGCTGTGGCCTATAAAGAGGGGTAAATTATTTACCCTTTTAATGGATAACAGTCCCTGGGCAAAACTGAGAACAATTTTTTGAATGGTTCCAATGAATCTGGTAAAACGCTGGCGAAACAGATAGAATAATAGTACGGCTGTACCTGGTATCAATAGTAATATAAAATTATTACCACTGATCAATGCAGAAAATTTATTCGCCATAGGCGGCCATATCGCACTCATAAAATAATCACCTATAAGCTCATATTGCCACAGTAATACGACCAGGAGTAAGATGGCCAGGGTGAGTAAATCCAGTGCGCGATCCACTATTACTGTGCCCAATACTTTATCGAGGGTTATTTTTTCGTAGCGGTGTATGATGGCACAGCGGGCTGCCTCTCCCAGACGGGGAAATACCATATTGCCGAAATATCCTATCATAAGAGCAAAAAAAGTATTGATATAACCGGGCTTATGATCGAAAGTGGCCAGCAGGCTCTGCCATCTGGCTGCCCGGCTTAGATGAGAAGCAATGCCTAATAGGGCAGATAATAAGAGCCAACCATAGCGTATATCTTTAAATGAATTTCTTATTTCTTCCCATTGGGCAGGCGATATATCCCGCATAGAATACCAGAGCAGGAAAATACCCAGCCCAAAAAAGAGCACAATCTTTACTGCTATATTTATCTGTTTAGACATAATGGAATGAAGGAAGATAGATATTTTTTCTGCTCATACGGGATCATGTGCTCCAGCCAACTAGGCAGATGGATCTGATTTATTATTTAATCGAGTGATAGGATCATATTATCAATGAGTCTCACACCCTCTGTGCGCACTGCAGTGCAGATCACTATATCACCCTTCACTGGTATTTTTTTAAGTGGCGAAAGATCGTTTATGTCTGCTATTTCAAAATATTCTACTTCTATATTTCCACTGGAATTTATCATTTTGGTAGCTTCTCTTTCTATTTCTTCTATGCGTGCATATCGGATGCTGTACCCGGATTGTTCGTCGGTATTTTTATCGGCATTTTTTATTTTATCTGCTGCATATAGAATGGCCTGAGCTATACTGCCGGCTTCGTTTCTCATTTTATCACTGAGCCTTCTATTTCGGGAGCTCATAGCTAGTCCATTTTTTTCGCGTATGATAGGACAGGTGATAACTTCGGTATGAATGCCCATCCATTTTACTAATTTTTTTACGATAAGTTGTTGCTGAAAATCTTTTTGCCCCATCAATAGGAAATCGGGATGTATGATATCCAGGAGAATTTTTACCACTTGGGCCATACCATCGAAATGTCCGGGCCGGTGTACAGCCTCCATCACCCTGTCTAAAGGAGAAAAATCAAAAGGTGCTTGGCGCACTGGTCCATAAGGATAAATTTCGGCGGCCGCCGGCAGAAAAAGCAGATCGCAGCCCGCCTTTATTAGCATTTCTTTATCTTCTTCTAGGGTGGAGGGATATTTTTCATAGTCCTGTTTTTCTGTGAATTGAGTGGGATTTACAAATATACTGCACACCACTAAATTTGCTTTTTGGCGGGCTAGTTCTATCAGTGATGCATGCCCGTCGTGGAGGGCACCCATTGTAGGCACAAAGGCGACCGTATGGCCTTTGGCTTGTTCCCCGCTCACATAAGCGCTAGCCTCAGCCGATTTGTTAAAAATATACAATGTAAAATGATTTGAATTCTGTGCAAAAATAGTTTTTTTTAGGCAGTCTGTTTGGTATGTACAGAAAGCCATCCCTCTATCTGTCCCGCTACCTGGGCAGGCAAAATTTGTACAAAAAACAGGCCCTTGCCATTCTTCTATTCTGCATTTATCTCTGTACTTTATCTTGCCTGGAGCGGGCAGCGCATCTAATATTATCTTTACAGCTGGCATTTATTTAAAATTATCTAACTTGCACCGGTGGAAAACTATATAGTATCGGCCAGAAAATACCGCCCTGCCCGCTTCGACGATGTGGTGGGTCAGGAGCACATTACTACTACGCTCAAAAATGCTTTATCCTCCCATCGTGTGGCTCAGGCATTTCTTTTTTGTGGTCCTCGAGGAGTGGGGAAAACCACTTGTGCCCGTATATTAGCCAAAGTCATTAATTGTGAAAACACCACTAAAGACTTCGATGCCTGCGGAGCGTGTGCACCTTGCCGTTCTTTTATAGAAGGCGCATCTATGAATATTTTTGAACTGGATGCCGCCTCTAATAACAGTGTAGATGATATACGCACCCTCACAGATCAGGTGCGCTATGCCCCGCAGCTAGGCAAATACAAAGTCTATATCATAGATGAGGTACACATGCTCAGCCAGGCAGCTTTTAATGCTTTTCTGAAGACCTTGGAAGAACCACCCCCTCACGCTATTTTTATCCTAGCCACTACGGAGAAGCACAAGATTATCCCCACTATTCTCTCCCGCTGCCAGATATATGATTTTAATCGTATGGGCATAGCGGAGATGGTGAGTCATCTTCAGGGCATAGCTGCTAAAGAAAAGATTACAACGGATGAGGATGCCCTTCACATTATAGCCGAAAAAGCCGATGGGGCTATGCGCGATGCCCTCTCCATCTTCGATAAGCTGGTATCCTTTTCGCCTGAAGGAGTAAATTATACTTCGGTATTAAAAAACCTGCATATTCTGGATTATGATTACTATTTTCGCATTACTGAATCTTTGATTACACAGAATACCGGCGAGGCACTGCTCATATTAGATGAGATACTCAAAAAAGGGTTTTCTGGTGACATTTTTTTAGAGGGTTTTGCCCAGCATCTCCGAAACTTATATGTGCTCCAGATACCTGCCACGATAAAATTGCTAGAAGTGAGTGATAAGCAAAAAGAACGCTATGCCGCACAGGCCACCCTCATTTCCCCTTCCTTTCTGGTTACTGGATTAAATATTATAAACCAATTTGGGCAGCAGTATAAAAGCAGTGAAAACAAACGAATGGAAATAGAGCTTTGTTTGCTCAAATTAGCTTATGCCCAGGAGGTGCTCAAAATCCCTTTTAAGTTTCCGGAAGCAAAACCCCTCCTTCCTGCTTCCGGTACTAAGAAAAATGATGGGATCAAGCTGGCCTCACCGCCTACGGTAAAACAGGAAACTGCAGCAAAATCTATTTCTGAATCCAGCCAAAACCCTCCCCAGCCCGCCCCTAAATTATTAAAAGAACAAAGCCCACCGCAGTATGGAAAATCAGTGAAGATAAATCTCTTCTCGGTGATGGAGGAGGAGGAAGAGTCTGCCAGCATCCGCATCCCACTAGCCGATGAATGGGTAAATTCCGAATGGAAAAATCATATTTCTACCCTCACCTCCGAAAGTGTGCGCAATGTGTGCTATGCCTATCCTATCCAAATAAAAAACAGCAAAATTTGTTTCGAGGTAAATTCTGTTATGCACGAAACAATGCTGCGCAAGGAACTGCCCTCTTTTTTTGAAAAACTACGGCTCATCTGTAGCGAAGAAGAGCTTGCCTTTGAAATAACCATTCTAGCCAGAGCAGAGGAAGACCAGCATCATCCCCGCTTTTTAGGACCTAAAGATCGCTACATAGCCCTCCTGAAAGAAAACCCTCTTCTAGAAAAACTCAAGGACAGTTTTGACCTTAGAATAGATTTTTAACCACCTAGATGCGCTCAGATATTTCATTTCCTGTAGAATCATTTTGTTTCTGTAGTTGTTATAAAAAATTATGCCGCTAATCTTATGTTTTTCAGGCACCATTTGTAATTAATAATTCGTTTATAAATGAAAAAAATAAATATTTTAATTTTGATGTTATTGCAATCCTTATTTATTCCACTGGGACTAGCCGCAAAAAGTGGTGCTACTCCTTATACTTACGAGACGGTAGAAGGCGATCCGCTAAAAACCAGAATTTATACCCTTAGCAATGGCCTAAAGGTGTATCTCTCTGCTAACAAAGCAGAGCCTCGCATCCAGACCTATATAGCCATAAAAGCCGGATCTAAAAATGATCCTAAAGAAACTACCGGCTTAGCGCATTATTTAGAACACATGGTCTTTAAAGGTACCCCCCACATAGGCACACTAGACTGGGAAAAAGAAAAAAACCTTCTTCAGCAAATCAGTGATCTCTATGAACGCCATCGCCAAACCGAGGATGCAGAAGAGAAAAAAAAGATCTATCACATGATAGACTCTATTAGTTATGAAGCTTCTAAATATGCGGTTCCTAATGAGTATGATAAAATGGTATCGGCTATGGGGGCAAAAGGCACTAATGCCTATACCTCCAATGAAAAAACCGTATATATAAATGACATTCCCTCTAATGAACTGGGAAAATGGCTCTTGCTGGAATCTGAGCGTTTTCAGGCACTTACGCTCCGGCTTTTTCATACTGAGCTCGAAACTGTATATGAGGAATTTAATCGCGGGATAGATAATGATTTTCGCAAATCCTGGCAATCGCTCTACAAAGGTCTTTGGAAAAATCACACTTACGGCACACAAACTACCATCGGCGAAGGTGAGCACCTGAAGAATCCTTCGATGGAAAATATAGAAAAATATTTCTATACTTATTATCGTCCAAATAATGCCGCTATCTGCCTCTCCGGCGATCTGGATTATGACCAAACCATAGCACTCATAGACAAGCACTTTAGCAGCTGGAAACCTGCAGAAATTCCGGCCTTTACTTTTGCCGAAGAGGAACCCCTCGCTAAACCCCTAGTCCTAGAAAACTTTGGACAGCAGGCAGAGCATCTCTATATGGGCTGGCGCATTCCCAAAGCCGGTACCCGCGAACACTTGCTTATGGAGCTAGTGAGTAGTATGCTCAGCAATGACCAGGCGGGCATTTTCGATATAGAAATACTTCAAAAACAAAAAGCCCTAGATGCCTCAGCTATACCCATCGTACTCAAAGATCACTGTGCCCAGATCATTTATGCTGTACCAAGGCAAAACCAGCCACTGGAAGAACTTAAAGATCTTATCCTTACTAATTTAGATAAATTAAAAAATGGCGAGTTCGAACCATGGCTCATAGATGCAGTGGTAAAAAATAAAAGGCTGGAACAATACCGTTCTTTTGAAAAAAATCAAGATCGTGGCCATTATTTAGTAGATGCATTTATCCTCGATGCAGATTACTATAAATGGGTACATCTGCTAGATGAAATGGCCACTGTTACTAAACAAGAGATCATAGATTTTAGTAAAAAATATTATGGTACGGATAATTATGTGGTAGTCTATAAAAGAGTGGGAGAAGATCCCAATGTACATAAAGTAGCTAAGCCTGCAATAACTCCGGTAGTACTAAATAGAGATAAAGAATCTGAATTTTATACCTCATTTAATGAGTTGAAATCTGCCCGTATAGCGCCAGAATTTATAGATTTTACCAAGGCCATTACCTTTGGCACAATGGGAAATAAACCTTATCTCTATATCGAAAATACAGAAAATCCCACCTTCAGCCTTTACTATATTTTAGATATGGGCACCGATGCCGATACTGATTTTTCTCTGCTGGCAAAATATCTACCACTCCTCGGTACAGATCGCTACACCCCCGAACAATTTCAACAGGAACTATACAAAAACGCCCTCAGCCTAGATTTTAATACCCAGCGAGATCGTTTTTTCATCTCCATATCCGGACTCGATGAATCCTATAGTAAAGGCATAGAATTGATGGAGCATTTTCTCCACGCTCTAAAAGCCGATGAAGAAACCTTCTCCGATCTCATAGATAATATTATTAAACAGCGTGCCGATAATAAACTATCTAAAAATGTAATTTTTAACCAGGCACTGTTTAATTATGGAAGATTTGGAAAATTATCGCCCTTTACAGATATCTTTTCAGAAGCCCAGCTTCGCGCTATGAAGGGAGAATCACTGGTAAATAAAGCGAAAAAACTATTGGAATATAAGCATCGTATTTTCTACTATGGCCCACAAAGCAGCGATGATGCTAAAGCGATAATAGGAAAATATCATCAGGCGATGCCGGTACTCAGGGACTATCCCAAACCTAGATTTTATACCGAGCAAGCTACTGATGAAAACCAGGTACTATTTTGTAATTATAAGCAGAAACAAGTAGAGATCATGTTGCTTTCTAAAGATAAACTCTTTGACAAAGAACTTATGGCACCTGCCTATATTTTTAATGAATATTTCGGCAGCGGATTATCCTCTATTGTATTTCAGGAAATTCGCGAAGCTAAGGCATTGGCCTACTCGGCGTATAGTGTATATACCACACCGGCTCAGAAATCAGAAGCGCATTATGTAAGAGCCTATCTAGGCACACAGTCCGATAAGCTCAATGATGCCATCAGTGCGCTGCTAGCGCTTATGAATGATATGCCACAGGCTGCCATACAATTTGAAGGTGCACGCGATGCTGCAATCAAGACCATAGAGAGTGAGCGCATTACCGGAGAGAAAATTTTTGTAAACTATGAGTCGGCCCAGCGACGCGGATTATCTGAAGATATTCGCAGGGAGCTTTATCCGTTTATAGAAAAAATGACTATGGCCGATCTCAAAAAATTCTTTGATGAGAACATTAAAGGCCGTTCCTTTACCTATCTCGTACTAGGCGATAAAAATAGCCTGGAAATGAGCGAGCTGGAAAAATTAGGCAAAGTGAAAGAACTCAGCCTCGAAGAGCTATTTGGCTATTAATGTGGCTAATTTTTGAACATTTTTTACACCTCTGAAATCGTTTTTTTGGGAAGTTTTTTTTATGAGAAAGGTTGTTATTTTTTTGCAGGCAATTTGCCTATAGACCGGATTTTTCAGGGCGCCGAAAAAGAAAATTTGAGATAGAAAGATGGGTTGTATGCAAATAAATCTCTAAGATGCTACATTAACCTTATTTTTGCCTCAATAAAAAAATTGGAATCTATGGCGGAGATTATCCGTATGCCGAAAATGAGCGATACGATGACCGAAGGCACCTTAGTAGCCTGGCATAAAAAAGTGGGAGATGCCGTAAAATCCGGCGATTTGCTGGCTGAGGTAGAGACCGATAAGGCCACCATGGAGCTGGAGAGCTATCAGGAGGGCATACTTCTTCATATAGGTGTAGAAAAGGGTCAAGCGGTGGAAGTGGATGGCATCCTGGCCATACTCGGTACCAAAGGTGAGGACATATCGGCGATCATCTCCTCTGCTGGAGCTCCGGCAAAGCCTCCTGTTCAAGCCCGGTCTATGGCCCCAGCGGCGGCTACAGAGACCTCTGTACCCACACCCCCTGCCGTACTGGCCAGCCCCGCCCTGCCGCCCGTAGCCTCCGCAGACATCGCTGCAGAATCCGAAGATCTGCGCATAAAAGCCTCTCCCCTAGCCCGTAAGATAGCCGAAGAAAAACACCTGAGTCTATCCACCATCACCGGATCCGGTCCGGAAGGACGGGTTATTAAAAAAGATGTAGAAGCAGCCCTAGTTGCCGGACCCGTAGTGGTGGCGAAGGCTATCCCTGCCTCCATAGCCCTAGTGGCCGGTGCGGAATCCTGGGAGGATGTGCCACTTAGTAATATTAGAAAAACCATCGCCCGCAGATTAGCCGAGAGCATGTACAGCGCCCCTCATTTCTATCTCACCATGGAAATAAATATGGATAAAGCCGTAGCTGCCCGCCCCGGTATGAATGAAATAAGTCCTGAAAAAATAAGTTTCAATGATTTTGTGGTAAAAGCCGCCGCCCTGGCCTTAAAAAAACATCCCGCTATCAATGCCTCCTGGCTGGGCGATCGCATTCGATATAATCACCACGTACACATAGGGGTGGCCGTAGCCGTAGAGGAAGGTCTGCTGGTACCGGTAATCCGTTTTGCCGACCAAAAATCCCTGAGCCAGCTAGCTGCCGAAACCCGTGTGCTGGCCGATAAAGCAAGTCATAAAAAACTGTCTCTGGAAGAAATGCAGGGAAATACTTTTACCATCAGCAATCTGGGTATGTTTGATATAGATGAATTTACAGCTATTATAAATCCCCCGGATGCTTGCATCCTCGCGGTGGGTAAAATAGCTCAACTCCCTCGCGTATCTGAGGGCGAAATAAAAATTCAACACATTATGAAACTTACCCTTTCCTGTGATCACAGGGTAGTAGATGGCACTACCGGTGCATTGTTTTTAAAAACCCTGCGCAGCTACCTAGAAGACCCTATGCGTATGCTCATCTGAGAACTAATTTAACTCACCCTTGCCACAAGGCCCTATATACACATTCATTATGGCATAAAATGGCAGATGATATCCTCCTTCTAATAGGATAGCCTCCCTGATAATATCGTGCAAGCGGCTGTAAACAAAAAGATAACCTTCCGGCGTATTAAACTGAAAACTGAGATTGAGATCGGATTTGCAAAAGGGTGTGAGCATAAATCTCAGTTCTCTAGCCATAGCCATATCGCTAAAGATATTGGCTTCCGCAAAACTGAGACTGGTTATAAGTGCTGGTTTTATTACAATTTTATTTAACAATATCCCCTTCATAATTTGGAATTTATTTAAATTTCTGATTTTTATTTATATATAATATGGACGAAACAAATGAACCAGTCACCCATTAACAAAAAAAAAATATTAATCATAGGGGCTTCTACTGATGCATCGCGTTATTCTTTTATAGCGGCGCATAAGCTCTGCAAAGCGGGCTATGAGATCATAAATTTGGGTGCCAAACCCGGTGTGGTAGCAGGAACAGAATTTACCCATCAGTTTCCGACCGGGCAAGACATAGATACCATAACCCTCTATATAAATCCGCGGCTGCAGGAGTCCTATCTGGAGGATATGATAAAGGCAAAACCTAGGAGAATTATTTTCAATCCGGGCACCGAAAATCCGGCTATCTATCCCCTTTTGGAGAAAAACCAGATTATCTGTGAAGAGGCCTGCACTTTAGTTTTGCTTTCTTTAGGGAAATTCTGATTACTCCTTTGTATTTTCGCCCCTTACTATGCTTACAAAACTCGAAATAACAAATTTTACGCTCATAGATAAACTGGAGATGGAGTTTGATACAGGCATCAATATTCTCACTGGAGAAACCGGTGCCGGTAAATCTATCATTCTGGGGGCGATAGGCCTTATCTTAGGACAGCGAGCGGAGGCCAATATGTTAGTAGATCCCAACAGAAAATGTGTAATAGAGGCGACCTTTTTACTACAGAATCCCGGTCTTCGTTCTTTTTTTGAAACGAATGATCTGGATTATGAGGAGCATACGCTTATACGCAGAGAAATATTGCCTAGCGGAAAATCCAGGGCATTTATAAATGATTGTCCGGTTATCCTGCCTGTGCTTAAAGAACTGAGCTCCTTACTTGTAAATCTCATCGCCCAGCACCAAACTCTTTTTCTACATCAGCGCAATTTTAAGTACCGATTTCTGGATGTCGTAGCTGGTCAAGAAAATTTGGTAGCCGAGTTTCGCGAGTTATATAGGCATTGGAAAAAAGAAAATGAGCGATTGCAAGTCTATCTTACTGCCCAGCGCGAATGGCAAAAAGAAATGGACTATGTGCGATTTCAGCTCGATGAGTTTCAAAAAGCCGCTTTGATGGATGAGAATGAACAGGACCTCCTGGAAAATGATTTGAAAAAACTAGAACACGCCTCCGAACTTCAATTTCTTTTCTCCGAAAGTCTGGCCTTACTAGGTGCCGAAGAAGGGGCCACCCTGGCACTACTTTTTCGCGCAAAAACGGCTTTGCAAAAAGCCGGAGCCTATGATCGCAGTGCAGTTACCCTAGTCAAAAGGCTGGAAGGAGTATATGAAGAAATAAAAGACATAAGCAGCGAAACCGAAAATTTAGCTGAAAAAACCGAAACCGATCCGGAAAAAATACAAAAAATTCACGATCGTCTGGATATTCTATACCGGATGCAAAAGAAATTTGGCTGTACGAGTGTATCCGAGCTTCAGGCCATAGAATCCGATCTCATAGAAAGGGCGAGAAAAAGTGAACAAGATGCCGCAGAAATAGACAAACTGCAGACCCACATTTCCGAATTGGAAAAAAAATTGACCGAGCAGGCTTATAAACTGGGACTGGGTCGCGATAAGGCCGCCATTGATATCAAAAATCAAATGGATAGGCTATTGCCGGCAGTAGCTATGAAGGATGCCTCCTTTGCTATAGCACTCTCACCCGCTCCGCTCAATGATATGGGAGCCGATGAAATAAAACTTCTTTTTACTGCTAATAAAGGGAAATCATTAGAGGAAGTACAGAATGTAGCCTCCGGTGGAGAACTTTCACGGCTTATGCTATGCATACAGGCCATTCTATCCCAGGCCACTGATCTTCCTACGCTCATAATGGATGAAATAGATAGCGGTATCTCTGGTGAGACGGCCCTTAAGACAGCCAAGGTGATGAAGCAGATAGGTGCTAAGCATCAGCTCCTGCTCATCACTCATCTCCCCCAAATAGCGGCCTGTGGCGAACGACATTTTCTGGTTTATAAAACCACTGATAAAGAACGCACCCTTTCCCAGGTAAGACTCCTCACTCCTTCAGATAGGGAAATAGAAATAGCTAAAATGATCAGCGGCGAAAAGCCCAGCGATAGTGCCCTAAAAAATGCCCGGGAACTCCTCGCTTTATAAGGGCTGGAAAGTTTTTTACTATTGTGAAGTACCTACTACCCTTACCTGCCCGGCCATACTATTATTCCGGCAAACGGTAATATTACAGCTCCCATCTCCGCTTTGGTTAAAGCCATTGCCTTCTATCTCCCAATTATAATTAGCTCCATCCAAACATTCACACTTATAAAAAACCGATTGGCCGCAGCAAGCTTTTCCCTTTGCTGTAATATGCACAGGACATTCCTATTCACAGTATGGCATACGCTCATATAATAAGTTTGCTGCCATATCCATCTCTTCAACAAATCTCGGCAATCATTGATTAGCTAATAGATGCGAACAATTCGTTTCATTAAATGTATGCAATAAAAATTCCGTTTCGGAAGACTGAAAATAGGGAATAAGTAATGACAGACCGCAGGCAGATGGAGCATTCTCTTCACAGGGCAGATTCCACCAGGTACTGCAATCTTCTATGAGTATGCCGGCATACCGTCATCTCTAGGTCTGTAATTTGGCCATTATACCCTTCTGCTCCGGTGGAATAGGTGTAAGGTTGGCTTTGAAAAATGCCGTATCTTTCAGTAATATTATTAATACAACAGTCTTGTGCAAAACTACTTATCCTTGCTAGAAAAAAGAATAGAATAACTAATAAGTATTTCATCGTTTCTAAACGTTATTAACTGCCAAAGCTATCCTTATTGAAGCCTCTAATCGGGAGATAATAAAATGGCCATCAGGAAATGATCCGGATGGCTATTAAAAAAAATTTTTTTTGACGAACATGACCTAATGACCTACGTGACCTAGAGAATCTGTACGGGTATAGTGCCATTTTGGGTGCGGCTTATCACCTGTAAGAAGTAAGTGCCTTTAGGTAATTCTTGGAGGTTTAGCTGGGCTGGGACGCCGGCATATTGCTTTATGATCTGGCCATGGAGATTTCGCAATACTATAATTTCATCTCCCATCAAGTCGCCCTGATATTGTAAATATAAGGTTTCGGAGGCGGGCTGGGGATATGCCTGTAATAAAGGTCTATGCAGACTTGTAAGTGCGGAAGAAGGTAGTTCACTTTGCCAGAGGAGTCCTAAGCGTGGTCCTTCTATCATGGCTCTCATAATCCCTATTTGACCGAGTGAAAACATATTCATACAGGCATCTGCGCTATAATCCATATAATTTTCAATCATATCCGGAAAACTATCGGAAGTGCAGCTATTTTTAGTAAGATCGCAGTCTTGCTGCGATTGGGCGGCCATCTCGGGGGTATCGGCGATACCATCATCCATTGTACAATCGCCATCGCCCCATATATGGCGGAGTCCCAGATAATGACCTACTTCGTGGCAGGTAGTTTTACCCAGATCTATTAATCCCTCTAATGGGCCGGCAGCGGGATTATTTAAGCCAAATGCCTGATAATGGATGACTACCCCATCCACTTCATCTATATTAGCCGGTACGGAGCCTTGCGGCCAGTTAGGCGCCTCTATGGGCGGATAGGCAAATCCCAGAATAGCAGGGGTAGGTGAACCCAGCAGATCTATAGCCAGATTGCATACCCAAATATTGAGATATCGCTCTGGATCCCAGGGATCTATACCGCCGGTGGCATCAGATTTTACTGCATCCAGGGCGGCCGAAAGGGCATCGGGATCTATACCACCCCCTGCGCCCATCGTCTGTACAAGGCATTCTATTTGCTCCGGGGTCACATTAAAGGGATCTGTAATACCACATTCTTGTACGGCCTGAAGAAGGACGTCAAAATCAAATCCCAAATTTACGAAGGTAACGGTATCCGTACTGGTACGGGTGATGCCGGTACTGGGGTTACCCGCAGGGTCCTCATTGGCCAAATAAAATTCTATGTGGGCATCACCTGCCACGGGCAAAAACACCTCACGAGTTTCCGAAGCATTGGCATTCGTGCGGCGATAGACTTCATTGAGTACCTCTATCTGGGAGCGTATCACTTCATCGGTGAGATTTTGCTCCGGTGTATTATACACGATGTGCACCACTACCGGTATCCGGTATAAGGTAGTATCGCTGCGGAGTGTATGGTCTATCTCTGCTCTTTCGATAGCCTTATCAAAAGTGCGGTTTACTGCTTCGGTATATCCTGGGAAACGGTTCTCCATAGAACTTTCCTGTAATTTTACAACGCACTGATCCAGTGGCTGCTGTGCCTGAATGACTCCGCAACAAAATATAAGTAAAAATATTTTTTTCATATACATTAATTCAAAATCGATCTGGCTATAACGATGCGCTGTACCTCACTGGTACCTTCATAAATTTGGGTAATTTTAGCATCGCGCATAAGACGCTCTACGTGATATTCTTTTACATAGCCATAGCCGCCGTGAATCTGTACTGCTTCGGTAGTGGTACGCATAGCTACTTCGGAAGCAAAAACTTTAGCCATCGCTGCGGCTTGGGTATAATCTTCGTGGCGGTCTTTCATCGCTGCGGCTTTCCAAATCATGAGCCGGGCAGCTTCTATTTCAGTAGCCATATCTGCCAGTTTAAATTGTATAATCTGATGCTTGCTTATTTCCTGGCCAAAAGCTTTTCTCTCCTTAGAATAGGCCAATGCCAGTTCATAAGCACCCTGCGCGATACCGAGGGCTTGGGAAGCGATACCTATGCGGCCACCGCTGAGGGTTTTCATGGCAAACTTAAACCCAAAACCATCCTCACCTATGCGGTTTTCCTTAGGCACTTTCACCTCCTGAAACATCACCGAGCAAGTATCGGATGATCGTATGCCTAGTTTGTTTTCTTTAGGACCGGTACTCACCCCTGGGTTATCTTTCTCTATGATAAGGCAATTGATGCCCTTATGTCCTTTGCTCAGATCCGTTTGCGTCATTACTAAATATACGGAGGCTGTTTTGCCATTGGTTATCCAGTTTTTAGTCCCATTTACCAGATAATGATCGCCCTTATCTATAGCGGTAGTGCGCTGAGAAGTAGCATCGCTGCCGGCCTCCGGCTCAGAAAGGCAGAAGGCACCTATGATCTCTCCCTTAGCCAGCGGTACTAAGTACTTCTTCTTTTGTTCTTCGCTGCCAAAAGTCTCTAATCCCCAGCATACCAGCGAATTATTTACAGACATACATACGGAGCAGCTATTATCTATTTTGGAGATTTCTTCCATCGCCAGACAATAGCTTATGGTATCCATACCCCCACCACCATACTGTGGACTCACCATCATACCCAGAAAGCCTAATTCTCCCATTTTTTTGATTTGGGCAGTGGCAAATTCCATTTTTTCATCCCTCTCTATGACGCCGGACAATAGCTCATTTTGGGCAAAATCGCGGGCAGATTTTTGAATCATCAGGTGTTCTTCGGAGAGGGAAAAATTCATTAATAAATTTTTGAAGGGCAAATATACTCTTTTCCGCACTCTTAGAATTTAGGTAATCTAGTTTTCCCTCTAAACAGAAGAGAGGATTATTCCAGTGCCAAAACAAGGCTGTAAGGGCTCATTTATGCCCCGTAGGCTCTCAAACCAAAAAAGACATTGGGAGGGAGCAGGTTAGCACCTCAGCTCCGTAAAACGTCTCAAAAGGCCCAAATACCCAATCCCGCTAAGGAGCCACGTCGCTTTATAAATAATTTGTTAGAAAAAGGCTTCAGGCGACCATCTCTTCTTTTCTTGCTTTTTGGTGGGCATAGAATACTTTCATCATCAGCTATCCACCTTGATAAGTTTATGACTACTCATCTCCCGCCCATCTGTACTAAAGCATTTTATGAGGTATATGCCCGTAGCCCAATTCATCGTGCTAAGATAATGGGTTTCTTTATAAGGCAGGGTGTTACGCATTATCTCACGTCCCTGTATATCGTAGATAAGCAGACGGGTGATCTCTGCATTAGTGGAGTAGATGCAAAGTTCATCACTAAAGGGATTAGGACCTATATAGAGGCCGCTGCCAGGGGATAGGTTCTCCATCCCCACACTCTCTTCCACCCAGAGCTCAAATTGCGTACTCACCTGCTCGCCACCTTCGTCCTGTACGATGAGGGTGAAGCGATAGCGTCCCGGCTTCGTAGGGGTAAAAATATTATCCTCTCCCGGCCCGCTGAGAGCAAAGCCATCGGGGTCTTGTACTACCCAGATATAATTATAGCAGGGGCTGCCATTGATGGCTTGGTAAGGGGGTAGGATATATGGCTGATTTATAGTGAGGGTATCGTCTATAAAACTGTGATGGAGGGAGAGGGGTTTATAGATATTTCCGGCGGTGTCCATG
>Ga0209398_1000119_pt1 | contig 59932 bp, 36 predicted proteins | sample AshMeaBigSpring_FD_184125 | JGI IMG/M metagenome (GOLD analysis project Ga0209398, IMG submission 184125) | Groundwater microbial communities from Big Spring, Nevada to study Microbial Dark Matter (Phase II) - Ash Meadows Big Spring (SPAdes)... | ecosystem: Environmental > Aquatic > Deep...
CGGAGTGATGCACGAGACTCTTCGCGCGACCCTTTCGTGGGCCATCGATCAAGTCACCGAAAAACTTCAAGACAAGGAACACGTAATGACTCAATTAGGATTGACCTGAAAGATTGCAAAACCTCAGAACCTAACGAGTAAAGTTGCAAGGCGAAGCAGAGAAACAGGTTGTGGCTATCTTCGCAAAAACACCGCGCAGATCAGCCGGCACGCGCTAGCGTCCGGTTCTCCCCAATTCCACCAATACCGGACGCTCGCGCGCTTGCGGCTCATGAATAATCCGGGCTAGCGATCCGTCCCGGCGCAGAAGGCTCATCCCAGGCGGCTTGGCTCCAACCGAGTGAGTGCCGTCTCGCCCAAGCGGCCGCTGGCCTGCTCCAGAATCTGGGCGGCGACCTGATTCGGGTTGTATCCCCCCGGCAAGCGGACCAGCGGCTTGCCGTACCGCTCGCACAGGCCCCTCACCTCGCCGTAGGAATGGCTCGACCAGCGAATGGCCAGCAGCACGGCGGCCACCTCGGGCCGGGCGACGAACGGCGCGAAGATTTCAAACGACTCGTGGGCCCGCGTGTCGATCCAGATCAGCTCGTCCAGCGCCAAGGCCTCCTCGAGGGCCTGGCCGGCCGCGGGCCGCTTGTCGCCGCCGATCAGCACCAGGGCTCGCCCGCGGAGCAGCTCGGCGGCCGCCTGCACGTCGGCAGAGATCCTGGCCGCTGGCCGCGATGCGGGCGACGGGCACATGGCCAGGTATTTGTCGATCTCGCGAACGACCAGTTCGACCTCCCGCGGCAGTTCCATGAAATCGGGCACCTGGTCGATCACCGGCAGCAGCAGTTCGCGCAACTGCCGATTACTGGGCGGCAGTCCGTCGGCCACCAGCGCGCGCACCGTCTCGACCAGTGCTTCCCAGTGCCCCGGAGATTCCGCGGGATCGCTGGCAATCAAACCGGCCTTGTGTCGGACCTTGTCCAGCAGCTTCTTCCGCAGCTTGCAGGCGCGGGCCGCATCTTCGACCCGCCGTACCTCGGACTCGATGCGCCCCAGCAACTCCGGCCAGGTGGCAGGATCCGCCGGATCGTCGACCCGCATGTAGCGCGGGATGTAGATCTGCGATTCCGAGGCCGCCTGTTTCAGCCAACGGAACGCCTCCACCTGGTCGGGGTCGTTCGGGCCGTCGATGGCCAGGATGGCGATTCGCAGCGCCGACTGGGCTTCGGCCAGCAGGTGAAGCGCGGTCGTCAGCACGGCTTGATCGACGTCCGTCTCGGCTCGCACGCGGGAAGCAAAGGCCAGGGCCTCCGCGACCACATCGAAACAGCCGGCGACCTCTTCGTACCGCTTCAGGTTGTCGGGGGCGGGCCCGCTGGGATGGCACATCCACAAGTAGCAGCCTGCCTGCTTGGCGCGGGCAATGATCTCGCGATCCTGGGGGTCGATCACGGTGTCGAACTCCGCGCCGTCAGCCAGCATCCGGCGGCGAGCGGCCGCCCAGCGGGCGCCCTCGGCCTTGAGACGGCAACGCGCCACAATCTCCGCCGGGCTGAACTCGGGTCGGGCCGCGGCGTCGCTGACAGGGGCAGCCGGTGCGGCGGGTCGCGCGCGTCCCAGGGTCAATTCGGGCAGTTGTTCCGGCCGCGGTGCTGGCCGCGTATCCACCGCCGGGGCGGTCGGCGCCGCGCGGGCGGCTGCGGCCGCCTCCGGTTCCCCAATGTCCCGCGCCAGCGGGGAGGCAGCCTGAGCTGGATCGAACCCGACTGCCGCCTGCGGCGCCTCCGCGGCCTCTCCGTGGTTGGCCGTCAGCAGCGCAGCGGCCAACTGCCGCAGCGCGCCTTGCAACTCTTGGTCCCGGGCCGCCAAATCGCATAACCGCTGGACAACGGTCGTCACAAGAAGCTTGAGCTCTTTCATCGGTTCGATATCTCCGTATGGCGCGATGGTGGTTCCCGGAATACGGTGCCCGTGTTCGGCCAGCACGCGCGGACCTGGCGCCGCTGATGGGCCGAACAACTGACCAGACCCCGACCCGCGAACGTCTCCGTACAGTTCGACCGTGGGCAAAAGCGCATTCTACCCACGGGACCGCGGGACACGTCGAGTCGAAATTGTCGGAACTCCTTTCCGCGCGTACAGCTGTGCGACATTGGGGGGTGTGCTTTCATGCCATCGGCACGAACGGGCGCGAATCTGGCGAAATGCTCAGCCGGCGTGTGAACGGTTACGGCACGCCGTGGGCGCAGCGGTTCAAAAGTCCCCCCAAGGGCGGTGGAGGCTTGCAACCCACTCAGAAGCAACGACGCGCGCACCGCGCTGGTGGCCGCCACCGTCACTGCGAATGTGCATAAGATACGACCGAATCGGCAAGGTTCAGCCCCGACCAGTTGTATTCCCAGACGGGGGGATCGCGACCGCTGAGCCGACCTGCCGGATGCTCCCTAACTCGCCAATTACCGCCGGGGCGCAGCGAACGTGCGATTGGGATTGTCGCGTTGGATGACTTGGATTAGGTTGTTTGCAGTGCTCTATCTCGTACGGCAGGAGCGCGACGATTGCCATGGACCCCCCCCTCCCTGGGCGCGGGCAAGCGTGGCCGTAGCGGTTCAACTGGGCACTCCTGACCCAGCGAGATCCGAGGCGCTCGCACCGAATGGATTTGGCTCGTTCTCGACGTACGAACGACATGGAAGTCGATCCGTCCCACGCGCCGTCGGCGTTCACATTCAAGTTGGATTTCACGCGTTTCACCATGATCGGGTGACCGCGACGGCACCTTGCGAGGTAGTTTCTTCGGCGCAGCACCGCGGGAAAGGAGGCCCACCATGTTGGTTCTGTCACGTCGAGAGCACGAAAGCGTTGCCTTCCCGAACCTGGGCATCACCGTGAGCGTGGTGCGGGTGGCGGGAAAGGTGGTACGGCTGGGAATTGAGGCCCCCAAGCACGTGCGTATTCTCCGCCACGAGCTTGCGCACACGGTCGACGAGCTTCCGCTCCAGCCCCCGGTTGAGCCACGCGGCGCGCCGCTGGACTTGACGCGCGAAACGCGTCATGCCGTGCGCAATCGCCTGAACACGGCCAGCTTGGGGTTGCAGGTCTTGCAGATGCACCTGGAGCAGGGCAGCACGGACCATTCTGAGGCACTGATTTTCCAGCTGTTCAACCAGCTGCACGAGATCGACGCGCTGCTGGACGATTCCCAGCGCCGGGACGGGAAGGGCGCTTCCGTGACGCAACCCCACCGGGCGCTGATCGTCGAGGACAACCGGAACGAGGCCCAGCTGCTGGCCGAGTGCCTGCGGATGAACGGCTACCAGGTGCAGATTCTCGAGGACGGGCGGCGGGCCATCGACTATCTCCGTTCCCACGATCTGCCCGACGTGGTCCTGCTGGATATGACCATGCCGGTGATGGACGGCCCGGAGACAATCCACTGCATCCGCAATGAGCCGGCCTTGCGCGGGCTGCGGCTGTTCGGCGTCAGTGGAGCTGACCGTGAGCACCTGGGGATTGAAACCGGTTCCCAGGGGGTGGACCGCTGGTTCAGCAAGCCGGTCGATGTCCGCTCGCTGGTTCGCGCCCTGAACCGCGAACTGGAGCACGCGCCGGTACGAGCCTGATCGCGCAGGCGCGGATGGCCTGCTGCGCGCGGGGCGGCAGGTTCCCGCCCCGGGCCGCGCACGTCCGGGAGCGGGAGGTGCCGCGGCGCTCCCGCGGTGCGCGTGCCCGTGCTGGTGAGGTAAGACGGGCCCAAGTGCGCGCATGCCCGCAAGAGTTCGGCCACCGGGGCGAAAGAGAGACGCGACTCCTCGAAGCTCTTCGTGAGGCTGTGAAGCGAATCGAGGCTGAGCTTGCTGACAGGCGACTTTTCGATCAGATGGGTGATCGTGGTGAGTTCCGAGAGCGAATCATCGAACGATTTCTGAGACCATGCCTTCCTGAATGCTTTGGTCTTGGCTCCGGGTCGGCTCTTGCAGCCGACGGCACGGGAAGTCGCCAACTGGATGCAATTCTTTCCGGCTCAGTGTTTCCCAAGGTCCCTTGCGCGGACGCAAAACATCGCCTGTTCCCCGGAGAGTCGGTGTTCGGAGTCATCGAGGTAACGTCCAAACTGACTTGTGCCGAGTTAGAGACATCCATGGAGAACATCCAATCGCGGAAAGAACTAACTCGGCAACCTTTGGATATGCTGGACTTTCTCCCATATCGCAGAATCGAGGCAGGGGCAGGGCTGACATATGATCGCCGATGCCGCAATCCGTACATGGGCGTGTGCTTCGCTTTGGATGGGATTCAAGGTAAGGTAACCGTTCACGGGCCGGGGTCTGGAACATTTTTCGGCCCATCCGCCCGATCTAGCGAAGTCGCGCAGGCCGAATACATGTACCTGACCCCCGCGAATCCGGCTAAATGCTCAGCCGGGGTGTGAGTGGTTACAAGGTACGACTGTCGTGGAGATGCTGAACAACCGTTTGGGCACTTCGACGATCAATCGCGAGTCGTGACCAGACTTCGTGTTGAATTCTGCAAGGGCTACTTTATCTTTCGCTGCTCCCAGCAGGCAGACGGTTCACGCGCCCCATCCCCGGTCGGATTGCCTTGCGAGAAATTCGTTCTCGCTCAGAGTGGCCAAGATACCTTGCCTCTGTGTTTCTTCGCCGTGCACATTTGCCCCAAGGCCGTCATTCTCCGCGCGCCCGATCTGAATCCTTACTGGACTCAAGGGGTGAGGGAGGCCGTATTGAGGACCAGGCCGAGGGCCGAACCAGGCCCTGTACCTGAGCCGGCCCGCATCAGCGCCTCTGGGACTCCATCGCCACCTGCACGGGCCGGGCGGGTGAGCCTGGTCGTTCGCAGAATGGAGAATCGATGGCACAGCGAACACATAGCCGTGGGGTTGGACTATCGGTGCTGTGCCTTGTCGCCACTGCGGTGGCTTATCTGACCCCTCAGGCGGTCGGGGGCGCGCCGACGTGCGCTTACGAGGAAGGCGCACGGGGGCTCACCGTCACCACGGATACCAAACGTCGCTTCCGCTATGAATTCACGCCCGGCGGAGCGTTGTCCGGACTGTATGATCTCGACCGTGCCGCGCAAATCAACTTAGTCGGCGACTCGTTCCAGGGCGAAACGACAGACCGTGTCATCCAGTGGACGTACTGGAACTCACGGTATCTTGGTGCGCCGCATGATGCCGGGGACAAGGACCGACGGGCCAACGTGAGCATGGCAGGCTGCTTCGCCGGAAAGCACACCTGCGATGTCCTGGACGCCCCCAAGTCCGGGGAGACACGAACGCTAACGTTCCGTTCGCGAATCACACACTGGTTCTACTCCGAACTCGACCGCCACGGGCGTCCCGATTTTGAGACGACCTCACGTTATGAAGTCCTCGATGATGGAAGCCTCAAACTGGATCGCGCGGTTGTTCGACGACCGTGGAAGCTCCGCGACATTGTGGTTAAGACGTGGGAGGGCGGGAAATGGTTGGAAACGAACTTCCAGGAAGCCACGCTCGACGCGATTCACCTCGGGCCGGGGTCGGTGACCTCCTACTTCGAGGCTTGGACGCCACTCCGACGCACGGCGTTGCCGCATCAAAGGCACGGCAAGGGAACATTCGATAAGGACGGGTATCAGTTCTGGAAGCCTCAAGACCTCGGTGGCTGGGCGATGGCCTACGGCGACACTCAGGCGGTTGCGGTCGTCTTCGGTGAGGCAGAGGCCGAAAAAACGCCGCACAACACGCGCGTGGTGTTTAACAAGCAGGATCTCCCCGCCCACAAACTGAACGTGCTCTTGCCTGGCGTGGAGACCAGTTGGCCGGACAATGCCACACTCACCCAGACGCTCGTCTTTCTGGTGGGCACGCCGAGTGAGGTTCGGGAACGTGCCTCCAGGTTGTCGCCCAAGGTCCGATGCGCGACCGTTGAAATCAAATGAGTCTGCTAACCAGGCGCTGCACCTGACCGGCGGGGCACACTGGCTTTGCGAGGTCCATAGCTCCCCTGGCCCCGCTGGCCGGTGAGTTGCGTCGCTATCGCGCACGGCGTGCCGCCCGCAGGCTGTTTCGGGCCGCGCCGGCTGCCAGGATGGTCCGCGATTTGGGCCGGCGACCGCTCGGCGCGGCCGATCGCTTCCGGCCAGAAAAAGTCGTCGCCCTAAGTCGTCGCCCTAAGTCGCCGCCCTAAGTCGCCGGGCGCGGCGCCTGGCGCTGCCGCTGTGGACGGTCCGCGGGCCGCTCACCTCGCCCGGCCCGGTCCCGCGTCTGCTTGCGGTCCACCGCCGCGGGCGCCGCCTGCTGGGCGTTCCACGCGTCCCAGAGCGCCTGGAGCTCTCGCACCTTGTCCGGATGCGCGTCCGCGAGGTTCTTGGCTTCGCTCACGTCGTGGGCCAGATCAAACAGCTCAGGTGTCGTGCCGCCGCCGCGGGCCAGTACCAGTTTCCAGTCCCCATGCCGCACGGCCCATTGAGGGCCGAAGCGCCAGTAGAGCGTTTCGTGTGGTCGAGCCGAGTCCTCGCCAGAAACGTATGGCAGCAGGTCCACGCCGTCCAACTTCCACGCGGCATCGACCTGGCCGCCGGCCGCGGCCAGCACGGTCGGCAATATGTCCAGATTGATTACCGGCAGGTCGTAGGTCTTGCCGGCGGGCAAGCGGCCGGGCCAGCTGGCCAGGAACGGCACCCGCGTGCCGCCCTCGAAGGTGGTGGACTTGAACCCGCGCAACACGCCGTTCTGCGACGTCGTGCTCGACGTGGGGCCGCCATTGTCGGCGATGAAAAACACAAGCGTGTTCTGCTCCTCTCCCGACTGGCGCACCTTGTCCAGCACGCGCCCCACGGCGTCGTCCATGGCCGAGAGCATCGCGGCGAACAGCTTCCGCTGCGGGTCGGCGATTTGCGGGAAGCGATCCAGGTACTTCTTGGGCGCCTGCAGCGGGGCATGCTGGGCGTTGAACGGCAGGTAGAGAAACCAGGGTTTCTCGCCCTGCTTGTCCAGCCAGTCGACGGCCCGTTCGGCATAGGCGTCGGTGGTGTAGAAATCCTTCCTGCCTACCGGACGGACCTGGTCCGACTGCCGCGAATCGACGAACGCCACCGGATGGAAAAAGGGTGTGTTGGCCAGCGTCCCATAGAATTCGTCAAATCCACGCCGCGTGGGCCGATTCTCGGGCTGACTGCCCAGGTGCCACTTCCCCACGCAGCAGGTGGCGTACCCCAGCCCGCGCAGGCGCTCGGCCAGCGTCGTCTCCTTCTGCGACAGTCCGCCGGCGTGGTGCGCGGCATTGAACTCATGCCCGAAGCGGGTGGGATAGCGGCCCGTCAACAACCCGGCCCGCGAGGGACTGCAGTAGGTGGCCGCCACGTAGCCCTGCGTGAACCGCACGCCGCTCTTGGCAATCGAGTCGATGTGCGGCGTGGGAATCTGCGCGTTTCCCTGGCAACCCAGTTCACCCCACCCCAGGTCGTCGGCGTAGAAGATCAGCACGTTGGGCTTCTCCGCCGCCGACGTGGAGGAGGCCATCCCCAGCGCAACCAGCACGGCCGCGGCCAGCCCCCGCGCGGCCCGCCCCCTCCGCGGCCGATCGGCCGCGGTGCGTGGATCGGCTGCGAAACGCGTGCGTGATGGCGTGATCAGGTTGCGCGTCATGGCGTGGTACTCCTCGGTGAAATGGGCTCGAACTGCCAATAGTCGTCTTGTCCACGGGCGCCCGGCGGACGTGGCGCATCCGAGACGAGCCTCCCGCTGCGCGATCATAATTCGTCGGCCACAGCCCGGCAACCGTCCCTCCCGGCCGCTGCCGACCGGCTCTCTTCACCCGTCACCGGCGGACGGCCCCCCGCCTGCCCGTCGTGGTCTGGCAGACCGGAACCGGGCCAGACGTCCTTCACGCCAGCGTGCGCATTACCCGCCTCTCCCTCCACCCTCCCGCGCGTCGGATCGGCAGCGTTACGGGTGACCAGCAAAGGCGGCGGCGGCGGCGGCGGACAGCTCCTCGGGCGAAAGATCGCGCTGGTGCGTGGCAAAGGACCAGTTGTGGCCGAAGGGGTCCGTCACCACGCCGTACCGGTCCCCCCAAAACATATCCGCGGCAGGCATCTTGACCGTGGCGCCGGCATGAGCAGCTCGAATGATCGCCGCGTCGCAGTCCTCAACGTACCGGTGAATGGTCACCGGTGTACCGCCCAGGCCCTTCGGGTTCTGAGCTTTCCCGTCGCAATACTCGGGAAAATCATCCGCGAGATAAACCATTTGTCCGCCGATGAGCATTTGCGCATGCATCAGTCGCTTGCCATCCGGGGCGGGATGTCGGGCGATCTCTTCCGCACCGAATGCCTGCTTGTAGAACTCCATTGCCTCGGCGCACGGGCAGCACACGAGATGCGGGATCAACCCCTCGCACCCGCTTGGAATCGATGGGGACATGGTCAGAGCTCCTTTCAGGAAAGCCGGTGGCGGGCCTTGCCCGGTAAGATTTCACGGGCCTGCGGCATCGTCCTCATTCTATCGTGCGCCGGGCCAGGCGTGAGGTAAGGCGCTGCACGACAATTACCTATCGGTTTTGTGGATCAGCCGCGGGGCGCTAGCCCGCGGTCTTTCGCGGATGAACCGCGGGCTAGCGCCCGGCGGCTGATGAGTGATTTCGGTAACTTATTGTTGAACAGCGCCTGAGGTCCCTATCGTGAAGCTAACCGTTCACGGGTCGGGGTCTGGTCCATTTTTCGGCCGATCAACTCGACCTCGCGGATACGCGCTGGCCGAAAACATGGACCTGACCCCCTGGAATCCAGGCAGCGGGTGACTGGGCATTTGAAGGGGCACGCACCAAATCAATCTGACTCCCCAGGCTGGCGGCGAGCCTCTGCAGGACATCGGGAAGTACATCACCATCTACGAACGGCAGCCCGGGCGTGCCTGGGGATGGCCCGCGACGTCTGGCATAGCCACAATCCACCATTCATTGCGAGGTGAGCGATGCGATTTCTGGTCAAAGTGCGTATCCCTGTCGAAGCCGGGAACGGAGCGGCGAAGGCCGGCAAGCTCGGCACAACCATCCAGTCCATCCTGGCGGACCTGCGGCCCGAGGCCGTGTATTTTATGGACGACAATGGGCAACGGACGGCGCTTCTCTTCCTCGAAATGCAGGACGCTTCACAGATCCCCGCGATTGCCGAGCCGTGGTTTCTGGCTTTCCATGCGAGCGTTGAAATCCATGCGGTGATGGTGCCGGAGGATCTCGCCAGGGCGGGCAGTGCCATCGAAGCGGCTGTTAAGAAGTACAGCTGATCGCTCGAGCTCCAGCTGACAAGGGGGTGCAACCGACCGCTTTCAGCGGCGGCTGACCCCTGGCGTTATCGCGTGCCTGCTCGTACTTCCTTTCCCGCATCCCGCGCGTCGCTGGAGCACGGCCCATTCGTGTTTGCCGTGGGTCGCCGGATGCTGTCTAATGGCGCGTGAGCGATTCGTGGCCCGCGGCCCCGTGCCCGGGTTCGTCACCCGCTCGTGTTCCGCCCTTCCATCGAAAGGAGATGCGATGTCCCGCCAGGCAGCCCCCTGTCCCGATTGCGAGACGAGCGATTCCGCCGTCGACCGCCGCGACTTTCTGCGAACGGCCGGGGGAACGGCCGCGGCCGCCGCGTGGGCGACAACCTGCACGGGCCGGTCCGCCGCCGCGGAATCCGCGGGGCCGACGGCGGCCCCGGAGACGGTCGTCAAGTTGCTGTACGATTCGCTAAACGCCAAACAACGGCAGGCGATCTGCTTTGATTGGGATTACGAGCAGGGTGAACGGGGGCTCTTGCGGTCGCGGGTCGCGAACAACTGGCAAGTCACACCGCATGCGATCGAGAGCGATTTCTTCACGGCCCCCCAGCGCCGGATGATCCGCGATATCTATGAAGGGATCATCCACCCCGACTGGCACGCTCGCATCGACAAGCAGTTGAAGGACGACACCGGCGGCTGGGGCCGACGGCAGAGCGTCGCGGTCTTCGGTGTACCGGGAGACGCCAAGTTCGAATTCGTGATGACGGGCCGTCACATGACCCTCCGCTGTGACGGCAATTCGGCCGACCACGTCGCCTTTGGCGGACCGATCTTCTACGGTCACGCGGCCAGCGGGTTCTACGAGAAGCCCGATCATTCCGGCAACGTGTTCTGGCCCCAGGCCGTGGCGGCCAACGAGCTGTTCGATATGCTGGATGGCCAACAGCGAACCCGGGCGCTGGCGGACCATGCCCCCGCGGAAAGCCGGGTCGGATTCCGCGGTCCCGCGGGCATGTTCACGGGAATCGTGATCGCCGACCTGTCGCCGGACCAGCGGGAGAAGGCTCAGCAGGTCCTGCAAACGCTGCTCGAGCCGTACCGCCAGTCCGATCGCGACGAGGTGGTGGCCTGTCTCAAGGCGCAGGGCGGTCTGGACCGCTGCCACTTGACCTTCTATCGCAACCCCGACCTGGGTGACGATCAGCTCTGGGACGTGTGGCGGCTGGAGGGCCCAGCCTTCGTGTGGCATTTCCGCGGAGCACCGCACGTGCACGTCTGGGTGAACGTGGCCAGCGATCCGTCGGTCCCGCTGAACGCGTGAACCGCTTTTCGTGGACCGACCGCGGGACGATCAAGGGCGTGGTGGCGGCGGGAGCTGAGCTGAGATGTCGCGCTCCCGTCTGCCCGCCCTGGGGCCGCATGCGGCGGCCGCCAGCGACGGTCGCGGCCGCGCGCCCGGCGGCTGCTCCCTCCACCCCGCGGTGCGGGGTGCCGTGGCCGTGCACCGTCAGGGCTCCTGGCTCAGCCGCTCGATCGCCTGACTCAATCGCCGCTCGAGCGACTCCAGACGCTGCACGTCCCGGACCTTCTGCCCGGCATGGTCCGTGACATAGAACACGTCCACCACCTGGTCCAGGTAGGTGCCAATCTTGGCCGCGCCGACGGACAGCCCCTCCTCGTAGATCGACCGCGAGATGGCGTACAAGAGGCCCGTGCGGTCGTGGGCAAACACATCCAGGATCGTGAAGCGATCCGACGTGGTGTTGTCGATCCGCACCTTGGTCGGCAGGATATTGAGGGCGGCGGGAATCCCGCCGCGCTGCCCGTGCCAGACGCTGCGAAAGGCGGGCGGCACGTCGGACGGCTCGGTCAGAGCCCGCTGGAGTCTCTGCTCGGCGCGCTGGAACCGTTCCGGGGGCGGCGAGCCGATATAGTCGGGATCCACCACGTAGAAGCGGTCCAGGACCAGTCCGTCTTCCAGGGTCAGGATTTCCGCCGACAGGATCTGCAGCCCCTGCCCCGTCAACGCTCCGGTCAGGCGGTGAAAGATCCCCGGGGCCAGACGTTCGTGGGCGGCAATCGTGTATTCGCAGACCTCGCGCGCGGCGAGGTACCGCCCCCGGGCTTCGGCCGTGTGCTGGGGCAGATTCCGCAGGCGCGCGAGTTCCGCCACGACGTCGACCGGTTCCGCCCGCTCCAGAGAGGAGGTCGGCAGGGCCTCGATCTGGCGGTGAAACCAGTCAGCGGTCGCGCCGTGGGGAACCGCGGCGTGCACCTGGCGCAGCAACACCGCCCGGCGGCTGTCCAGGCTGGACGATGCCGATCCGCCCGAGAGATGCTCCATCATCCGGCGGTACAGGTCTGTCAGCACCTCCGTCTTCCACTGGTTCAGGACGCCCGGGCCCACGGCCGCCAGGTCGGCGCAGGTCAGGATGTACAGCATGCGCAGGTTGGCCGGCGACCCGATCTCGACCGCCGCGCGCAGCACGATCGCCTCGTCTCCCGTGTCTCGGCGAAAGGCCAGGTGCGAGAGCATCAGGTGCCGGTGCACGAGGAACCGCAGCGTTTCGGCCTCGTCCGCGGGCAGGCTCAACCGCGAAGCGACATCCGTCGCCATCCGCCGCCCCACCTCGCTGTGATCTTCCGGCAGACCCTTCCCCAGGTCGTGGATGAGCAGGGCGAGATGCAGGGTCCGTTTCTGCTTGAGACCCCGGTAGGCTTCACCCAGCGGGCCCGGCAGATTGAGGAATTCGGTCGCCGTCTCCACGCTGCGGATACAGTGCTCGTCGACCGTGTACTTGTGGTAATCGTTGAACTGCAGCAGGCAGCGGGCATGCTGGAAACCGGGAATGATCTTCTCCAGGACCCGCAACTCGTGCAGGCGGCGGAGCAGGTCGCCCAGCCGGGCCGGCTGGGACAGCAGCGAGAGGAACCGCTGCACGGCGGCCGGCGTGAGGCTTACCTCGTCGCGAGCCCGCATTGCGGTGCGGATCGTTTGCCAGGTGCGATGGTCCATCGGCTTGTCATACAGGTTGGCCAGGTCCATCAGCCGCAGCACCTCCGTCAGATCGCCGTCCACCTTCCGCATGCCGCGGCGCGTGGCAGAGATATGGTGCGGCCCGACGCGAAAGTCGCCCTCCACCTGGTGGCTGACCAGGGGCGCCAGGACCCGCGAACGCCCCCCCCAGCGGTGGCGGGCGGTCGCCACGAAATGGTCGGAGATGTTCCGCACCTCGCCCGTATGGTGGAAGTAATCCTGCATGAACTGCTCCACCGGCAGCACACCCGGTCGCCCCTCGTAGCCATACTTGCTGGCGATCCGCAGTTGCTCGGCCCGGTCCAGCACGTCGTGGCCGGAGCCAGCCCGGAAGTGCAGCTCGTTGCGCAGGCGCAGGAGAAACTCCTGCGAGACGCGCATCTGCCGGGCCTCGCTCTCGCCCAGCAGTCCCTGCCGCACCAGCCCTTCCGGCTCCGGATCGCCCTGCGACACGAAGCCCACCCAGCGCAGGAGGTGGATGTCGCGCAGTCCGCCCCGGCAGCGTTTGATATTGGGCTCCAGCAGATAGACCGTTCCCCCGTACTTCAACCGCTCCTCGCCGCGGGCCTGATCGATCGCCTCGATCAGGGATCGCCGACGGGCCCGCAACGTCCGACCAAAACGGCTGATGAATCCCGCGAACAGGGGCTGGGAGCCGGCCAGGTACCGCGCCTCGCAAAGCGCGGTCAGGATCACCGGGTCCTTCACCGCCAGCAGACAGGCCTGGGACGGTGTCCTCAGGCTGAAGCCCAGGTCCAGGCCGGTGTCCGAGAGGTCCTCGACCAGCCGCCGCGCCAGCAGTGACGCGCGGGCGACGGCATGGGGCGCGTGGAGCAGCATCAAGTCCACGTCAGAGAACGGCGCCACGTCGCACCGCCCGTAACCGCCGTGGGGCACCAGCGCAAGGTCGCCGCCCGAGGTGCCCAACTCGGCAGCCAGCTCCCGGACCGCCGCCTGGTACAGATGCAGAATGACTTCGTCCAGCAGATTCGTCTGGCAACGGCTGATCTGAACGCCCGACAAACCCTCGTCATGCTGGTGGCGCAGCCACGCACGCCCCTCACCCAGCCGCTCCCTGGACCAGGCCACCGAAGCTCGCAACCGCGGCGCAGTAGACATCAGCCGTCACAGACACCGGCGGACCGGCAGTGCGAAAAACCACGGCGAATACCGGGGCACGAGCGACATGCACCTGCCGCGGTAACCGCTCACAGGGCGGGCGCTGCTCCCTTCTTCGGCCGCAAAGCGCGACCACGCCCCTTCGCGCCGACCGGAAACGGGGCCGACCGCTGGCATCACGCTGCCGCGCATCTGCCAGTAACCGCTGACGGGCCGGGGTCGGGCTCGTTTTTCGGCGGGAAAATCGCTCAGCGTCGTGCCGCGGACCCGCCGAAAAATGTGCCTGACCCCGTGAACGCCTACATCTCCCCCGCCAGAAGTGCGCTGGCAGGGCCCCCGCGTCAAAGCGCATCTTCGCCGCGTTCCCCCGTGCGGATGCGGATCGCGTCGGCCAGGTCCGTGAGGAACACCTTGCCGTCCCCGATCTGCCCCGTCTGGGCCGTCCGCAAAATCGTCTCGATCACGGCCTGCGCCTGGGCATCGGAAACCACGACCTCCATCTTGACCTTCGGTACGAAATCGACCGTGTACTCGGCACCCCGATAGGTCTCCTTGTGCCCCTTCTGCCGGCCAAATCCCCGCACCTCGGTGATCGTCATGCCGTGTATACCCCGCTCGGTCAGGGCATTCTTGACATCTTCCAGCTTGAAGTGCCGAATGATCGCTTCGATCTTCTTCATCGTCCTGTACCTCCGCCATTACCGCTCACAGATCGGGGCGGGCTCACGAGAAAATATACCCTTCCTCGCCATGCTCGGAGTAGTCCAAGCCCTGAACTTCGTCCTGCTGGGACACGCGCAGGCCCATGGTCGCGTCCAGGATCTTCAGCAGGATGAACGTCACCACGATGGCATAGACCCAGGTAATCGCCACGGCGACGACCTGGCCCATCAGGATCTGACCGCCCTCCAGCAAGCCCAGGCTGGCACCGTCCGCCATGTTGCTGACCGCCCGCGTGGCAAACACGCCCGTCAGCACTGCGCCCAGGGTTCCGCCCACGCCGTGCACGCCGAACGCGTCCAGGGCGTCGTCGTATCCAAAGCGGAACTTGATGGTCGTGCAGGCCAGGAAGCAAATCACGCCGGCCGCGACTCCCATCACGAGCGCGGGCATCGGGTTGACAAAACCGGCCGCGGGCGTGATGCAGACCAGCCCCGCCACCGCGCCCGACGCGGTACCGAGCACACTCGGCTTGCCGCGCGTGAAGAACTCCATCGCCGCCCAGCCAAGCGCCCCGGCCGCGGCAGAAAAGTGCGTGGCGACAAACGCGCTGGCTGCGATCCCGTCGGCCGCCAACTCACTGCCGGCATTGAAGCCAAACCAGCCGACCCAGAGCATCCCGGCACCCAGGGCCGTGTACGTCAGGTTGTGCGGCCGCATGTCCTCGCTGCCAAAGCCCAACCGCCGGCCGATCAGCAGGGCACAGATCAGCGCCGAGACACCCGAACTGATGTGCACCACCGTCCCGCCGGCAAAGTCGAGGGCCCCGCCCGCGTACGCGTGCGGCTTCCCGAAGGCCAGGATTCCCCCGTCCCAGACCCAGTGGCAAAGCGGGCAGTAAACCACCGTGCCCCACAGCAGCAGGAACACCACCATCGTGCTGAACTTCATCCGTTCGGCAAACGCCCCGCAAATCAGGGCCGGGGTGATAATGAAAAACATCCCCTGAAACACCATGTGTGTCAGCCGAGGAATGGCTCCCTCCTGCGGGATCGTCGCCTCTCCCGCCCCCGCGGGCCAGACGGCCTCGACATTCCGCATGAACAGGAATTGCCCGTTGCCAATCCAGGGGTTGTAGCCGACCGCCGGATCGCCGGCATCACCGCCAAAGGCGAGCGAGTAGCCCCACAGGCCCCACACCACGGTCATCAAGCCCATCAGGAACAGGCACTGCATCATGACGCTCAGCACGTTCTTGCGGCGCACCAGGCCGCTGTAGAACATGGCCAGCCCTGGGGCGGTCATGAACAAGACCAGGGCGCTGCAGGTCAGCATCCACGCGTTGTTGCCCGCCAAGGCGGCTCCCTCAACGGCCGCCGCGAGATCCTGAATCCGGGCCGCCACGTCCGCATCTGCACCGCCCGCCTCGACGGCCTCCGTTGCGGCAGCGCCAGGTTCGGCATCGGACGGCTCAGCCGCGGCCTGGGCCCCGGCGTCCTCCTGGGCATGCGCCGGTACCGCGTGGTACGACCCGAGCCACAAACCGGCCAGCAACGCCCCACAAACCGCCACCATTCGCCCCGGCCAAGCAAAACGTTTCACGCGGGTGGTCCCTTCGTGCCTGAAGAACCGTACGGGGCCCCATCCTCGGCTGCCGACCGCTGGCCCTGGGACGCGTTGTCGCCGCTCAAGCTGTGCCACAACACGTCCCGGCCGCGCGACCAGCACGACCCCGGAAACTCCGCCAACAGGGTATCCGGCAGTCCCGCCGGAGTAAAGGACCCCTCCTTGGCCGAACGTGGTATGGAGGCGCCCCCCCGGCCGCCCAGGGCGGTGTGGCCAGGGCACAGCTCGTGGATGCTCGCTACGGCTTCTGCCACGCAGCGTCGGGCACCGCCTCCGCCGCGTTGACCGCCCGCGCCAGGACGAACAGCAGGTCGCTCAACCGGTTCAGGTAGACCACCACCTCGGGCGACAGCCGAACCGCCGGGTCGCCGGCCAGGGTCACCACGCGCCGCTCCGCGCGGCGGCATACGGTGCGGGCCAGATGCAGGTACGCGGCCCCGCGCGTCCCGCCCGGCAGGATGAACTGTGCCAACGGCGGAAGCCGACCGTCGAACTGGTCGATGGCCGCTTCCAGCCTTTCCACGGCAGCCGCGTCCGTCCACCGCATCCCGCGGGCATCCGGGTCGGGCGTGGCCAGTTCAGCTCCCAAGGCAAACAGCTGGTGCTGAATCTCCGCCACGAGGTCATCGATGGCCGGCGGCAGCGCTTGGCCACGCGCGATCCCCAGGACGGCGTTCAACTCGTCCACCGTCCCGTACGCCTCGATCCGCGGATCGTCCTTGCGGACCCGGGGACCAGCGAACAAGCCCGTCTCGCCACGATCGCCCGTCTTCGTATAGATTTTCATGTCGCGTATGTCCTGTGAAAAAGGTGTCAGGAACCGTTTCTCGGGACGCGGTTTCTGACACCCATTTTTCGGTCCCCCTTTTTCGGTCCATTCGTTGCTGCGGGAGGCAGAGCCCGATGAAACGCTCTCACCACGTCCCGTCATCGTGCGGGTTGGCGGTGGCCCTGGCCGTGATGGCGGGGACCACGAGTCGCTCCGCCGCCGAGCAGCCCGGCGAAGGCCGCTACCTGGCCAACCTCCGACAGGTCACGTCCGGGATGCCGAAGGCCGGCGAGGGCTACTTCTCGCCCGACGGCCAGACGATCGTCTACCAGGCCGTGCCGCACGACTATCCCTTTTACCAGATATTTGCCCAGCGGCTGGCTGGCGGCGAGCCTCGGCGGATCAGCACGGGGCGGGGCCGCACCACCTGCAGCTACTTCTCGCCGGACGGCCAGCGGATCCTGTTCGCCTCCAGCCACCTCGACCCGCACCTGGACGAGACCGAGGCCGAGGCCCGGCGACAGCAGGCCGAGGACCTCCGGACGGGCCGCCAGCGGCGCTACCAGTGGGACTTTGACCCACAGATGGACATCTTCGAGGTGGACCGCGACGGAGAGAATCTGCACCGCCTCACGCGCGAGCCCGGCTACGATGCTGAGGCGGCTTATTCGCCGGACGGCCGCTGGATCGCCCTCTGCAGCGATCGGGATGGCGATCCGGATATCTACCTCATGCGGTCCGAGGGCAGCGACGTGCGGCAGTTGACCCATGCCCCGGGCTACGACGGCGGCCCCTTCATCTCGCCGGACGGCCGGTGGATCGTGTTTCGCAGCGATCGCAAGCAGGAGGGATTCCTGCAGCTGTACGTCATCGGCGTCGACGGGCGAAACGAACGTGCCTTAACCGACAACCACGGCGTCAACTGGGGGCCCTCCTGGCACCCCCGACTGCCGTACCTGGTCTGGGCCGGCGCGGACCATTCCCAAGCCGATCAGCGACCCAATTACGACCTGTGGTTGATGCGGTACGACCTGCGGGACGACGGCCCCTACCCCGGTCCCGTCACCCGCCTGACCGACCACCCGTCGGCCGACGTGCTGCCGGTCTTCTCGCCCAATGGCCAGCAGCTGATGTGGACCAGCACCCGCACGGCCGGCGGCAGCAGCCAACTCTGGATCGCCGACTTCACCCCGCCGGAAGTCGCCGGCCAGCAGCGGGACGAGTGAGATGCGCGAAGTCCATGCGTGTGGCGTGCTGGTGGTGCGGGGCACGCCGATCGATTCGTTCCTCCTGATGATTCACCCCACGCGCTACGATCTGCCGAAGGGGCACCTGGAGCGGGGAGAATCCGAGGTGCAGTGCGCGCTGCGCGAACTGGAGGAAGAGACGGGCATCCCGCCCGATTGCGTCGAACTTGATCCGGACTTCCGCTTCCGCACCGAGTACCGGGTCAGCCCGGCGAAGCCAGGAGCCCGCGCGTACACCAAGAAGCTGCTCGTCTTCCTGGGCCGGCTTCATGGCGCGCCCCAGATCGTGCCCAGCGAGCATTCCGGCTTCCAGTGGTTTCCCTGGAACCCGCCGCACCAGGTCCAGTCCCAGACGATCGATCCCCTGCTGGCGGAACTGGAGCGGCACCTCGCGCGCACCGCCTGATCCCCACCGCCATGGCAGCATTCCGCGACCGGGCCTCGGCCATCTCCGCAAGCGGCCCGCGCCCATCTCTCACGCTCGGCGCGGGAACTCGCGGCCGCCGCTCGGGCTGCGTCCGTCCAGCCAACCACCCGACGTTCGCCCGACGCACCCCGGGGGCTGCATCGGCGCACTTGGACATACCTCGTGCGGCCAGCAGCGAGGCGTGTCGCTGCACCGCCTGCCGCGCGAGCGCCGATGCCGTGGGTGCCGGGGCAGAACCGTCGGACGCCTCCTTCCCGGCCGCGAGCGGTATACCGACCAGCGGCACACCGCGTGCGCGGACTGACAGGCACTTCCTGGCACAGGCTTCCAGCGTCACCGTTCACGGGTCGGGGTCTGGTCCATTTTTCGGCCGACAAACTCGACCTCGCAGATACGCGCTGGCCGAAAACATGGACCTGACCCCCTGGAATCCGGCAAAATCCTCCACCGGGCTGTGAACGGTTACCCTTCCAGCCGGTGTGGCATCACGGTCAAATATCTCAGAAATACCGCCCTCCGACACAACATTCGAAACAGCTCCGGCGTGAGGGCCGTTTACGGCCCTTGTCCGCGAAGCGGTACTCGCCCCGGCATTCATGCCGGGGTAGCGAACCGTGCCCTCCCGACCGTCCGAGGCCCGTTTACGGGCCTTCTCGCGGTCGTGGCTTGAGCCCTCCACGATCCGCCCGGTCTGGGGCGCCCGTGCGGGGCTTCGCGGGGGCAGACCCTGTTTTCGGTTCTCGAGCGATGTGGTCGACTGAACAACGGCGCGACCGCTCCGCACACAACGCTCCCGGGGTAGAAAAGGGGACATTCTACTTTATTGACAGGCCACCAGCAACTTGATCGTCTTAGGGCATGCCGAGAACTGGCCGAGCCTCCATTGGCAACATGTGTTATCACGTAATCAATCGCGGGAATGCTCGATGCGAGGTGTTTCACAAGGACGAGGACTACCTTGCATTTGTCAAACTGTTGTCCAACGCCCACGAACGTGTACCGATGCGTCTGTTGGCTTACTGCCTGATGCCCAATCATTTTCACTTGGTTCCATGGCCTTTTGAAGATGGCGATTTGAGCCGTTGGATGCAATGGTTGCTCACCGCTCACGTGCGTCGGTATCATCGCCATTACGAGTCCAGTGGACACGTTTGGCAGGGTCGATTCAAAGCGTTTCCGATCCAGGACGATGGACACCTCCTGACCGTCATGCGTTTCGTGGAACGCAACCCGGTGCGTGCCACGTCCATCGCGGTTCGCAAGGCCCAGCGCTGGCGGTGGTCGTCGGTTGGCAGTTTACCGAAAGACGCGCTCATTCCGCAGCTTCACCCGGGACCGGTCGGCCGCCCGGAAAACTGGCTGGAATGGGTGAACCAGCCACAAACCGAAGGAGAACTCAAAGCGCTGCGCGATTCTATCGCGCGAGGCGCGCCTTTTGGCAGTGCGACGTGGTCCAAGCGAACCGCCAAGCGTTTAGGGCTCGAATCGTCATTACACCCTCGCGGTCGCCCTCGGAAGAAGCCACAAAAGTAGAATGTCCCTTTTTTAACCTCGATCTTTGCGACGCCCGGCCCGTACGCGGCTTTTTCGTGCGGCGAACGTGGCGGGCCGACCGTCTGTATTCACACGTATCCGGTGTCGTTTGATTTGTTCGCCAATCTGTATGACTCAGGGCAGGCACTTGTCGTCACGGACGTGCGTCAGGTTCCTGGCGAATGCTGGCCGGCCGAACTGAAGTGTCGCAGCCGCATGCACTACTACCTGGCGGATCGCGAGGCGCGACGACAGAGTCCCGGCGCACGGGCGCTGCTCTTGGACGGCGACGGTTTCGTGACGGAAGCGTCGACCGCCAACCTCGTGCTGTACTTCGCCGGGGAAGGGCTCGTGTCGCCCCCCCGCGACAAGATTCTCCCCGGCATCGGCGTGGCGGCGTTGACCGAACTGGCGCGACGGCTCGGCATTCCATGCGGCGATCGACCGCTGGCGCCGGACGACGTATGGCGAGCCGACGAGGTTTTTCTGACCAGCACGTCGCCGTGCCTGTTGCCGGTCACGAGTCTGGATGGTAGGCCAATCGGCTCGGGACGCCCCGGCGCGATGTTCCGCCGACTGCTCCACGCGTGGTCGGCCGACGTCGGCATCGACATCGCCGAACAAGCGCGGGCCCAGTCGCTAGATCGCACGATTCGTGCCGAACGCGCGAGCCGGTTGCGTTGTCGCGCCCGGCGAGGCGGGAAATGGTTGGCGGGAGGGCGCGCAGGAGCTACCGTGAGGGGCACGCCCGCCGTAAATGGATGCCGCTGCGATCGAGATGCACCAGGACCCGCCTCGGAGGAGACGTCGGCGCGCAGGCTCACCTGGGTGGGAGGAGGCGGATGCGGGTGGGAAGCCAGCTCATCCCGCAACGGCGGTCTGGAGGGCTTTGGCGATGGGACTGAGCCGCATCTTCCCCAGGCTGCCTTCGCGACGAGGCGTGCTGGCCAGCACGGTGGCAAACGCCAGGTGCACCGCCATCACGCAGCCCACAAACGCGTGAAAACGCCGCGCTCCGGAAATGTTGCCGTCGTCGGCGCCCCAGAACACTTTCAGCCGGCCGTTGACGCGTTCCACCGCCGTCCGCCCGCAGTACCGCCGCTCGAACTGCCTGGTGGCGCGGGGAATGGGGGGAAAGCGCCGCAGATCGATGTCGCGCTTCACGCGGACGGTCATGCCGAAAGGGCGGTTGGCGTTGCACCGGCCTTGGCTGGGACAGGACCAGCCTTCGTGCACGGCGGGGCAGCGGTATTTCAACGTCCCCCGCGCTTCCTCATAACCGGTGTAAGCCATGCGATGCCGGACCATCGGTTGGCTCACACGATCGTAGCAGTAGAGTGTCCCCGCCTCGTCGTACACCACCTGGGAGTTGCCGTCGTGGCCGGGGAGCATTTTCTCGGATTCTTCCTTCCACAAACGCCGCATTTGGATCAACGGCTTGATGCGCGCCGCTTCCAACAAGGCGTGCACGCCGTTGCTGTCGGCGGCCTTGTCGTAGGCCAGCGTGTGGATGCGGCCCGGTGGCAAGTTGGCTTCCGCTTGCCGCAGGATCAGGGGCAGGGTCTCGCCATCGCCGGCGGAAGTCGCCGTCACCGTATAGGCCAGGGAGACCTCGTGCTTCACGTCCACCAGCAGGTGCAGCTTGTAACCGTGCCATTCCACCACCCGCGTGACCTGGCCTTTTTCATCGGTGTACTCCTTGCGGCCTCCTGAAGGCTGGGGCAGGCCTTCGTTCCCTTCTGCGGTGGCGGCCGCTTCGGCCGCCTTGCGCCGGGCGTTGAGGCTGGTGGCATCGCCGGCCAGGTCGCGACCCAGATCCGGCACCGCCCGCCCCAGCCGCTGCGCCATGACCGCGAACACCTCCTGCAAACGCGTGCGATGGGGGTCCTGTCCCAAGACGTCCAGGAAGCGGGAGAGGTTCCACTTCTTGGGGACGCCCGCTTCCCGGTGGATGCCGATCAAGCGGCGCAACGCGGCATTCCGGCGGAGTTCCTCCAGGCAAGCCTCGAAGGTGACATGCCGCAGGGCGATGGTGAGAATCACCACGCCCCACAAGACGTGCACGGCATAATCGTTGCGTCCTCGTCCGCGTGCCTGGCGCAGACCCTCGAGCAAGGAACCGTCGGGCAAGGCTGCGAGCAAGCGCCGGAGCGTGACCAGGCTGGGGCTGTCCTCGAGTTCGTCCCAAGCGAAGAGGGGCTTGCTGACTGCGATCCGCATGGCGAGACCTCCGTGTGCGTGTGGGTGGGCGGGCACTGCGGAGTTATCCTGCAAAGCAACTAATACACCGTCAAGAGGTGCGGTGGTGTAAAGATCCACAAGAACCACGGTCGCGGCCCACCCGACGCCCGTCCGACGGCCGTCCTGCAGCCCTCCTTGGGGTAACGCGATTCCAGGCCGCGCTGCAACCCCAACCAGGCAGCCAAGATCGGCACAACGCAACGGGCTCCGAACGCGCCGACTCGGCTTGACAGAACTTCGGTTCGTGTTACCCTTGCTCCAGACAAAAGGTGCGAGACCGGCGCCATCCGTGAAGGAATTGACGGAGGCGTCTGGATCATCTGCTTTCGAGACGAGCGGCCGCCGAGGCCTGACGGTATCCCACGAACGGACGCGTTCTCCTCGGCATCTGGCTTTCGACCGCGATGGGTTTTCTTGCTCCTGGCGCGGATTTTCCGCCAGCAGTCGAGCTTTCTGGCTGAGGCGTGAAACACCAGGTCGCGAACCGCTTCGATCGGCTCGTTGAAGTCGATTCGTCAGGTTTGCCAAACGGCGGGCGAGTGTCCCGCGTCCGGCCGCGCGCAGTCGGCGGACCGTCGCCCATCGGTCCCGCGAGTGCTTGCCATGCGCAATTGGGTCATTGGAAAGAAGAGTGTTGGAATGAAGTTTGAGAATCTGGAATTGGAAGCGAATCTGTTGCGAGCCGTCCAGGCCGAGGGGTACGAAACGCCGACGCCGATTCAGGTGCAGGCGATCCCGCACGTGATCGGCGGCCGCGACGTGCTGGGGTGTGCGCAAACCGGCACGGGCAAGACGGCGGCGTTCGCGCTGCCGACGATGCAGCGACTGATGTCCGTCGCGCCGCGCAGCGGTCGACGGACCATTCGTGGGTTGGTCCTTGCGCCGACTCGCGAATTGGCGGCCCAGATCGGGCAGAGCTTCGCGACGTACGGCCGTTACGCGCCGCTGCGCCACACCGTGATTTACGGCGGCGTGGGACAAGGCGCCCAAGTCACGGCGTTGCGACACGGGGTCGACATCCTGGTTGCGACTCCCGGCCGGCTGCTCGACCTGATGCAGCAGCGGCACGTCCTACTGTCGTCGGTCGAAATCCTGATTCTGGACGAGGCCGATCAGATGCTCGACATGGGCTTTCTGCCGGACTTGAAGCGGATCGTGTCGCACGTGCCGCGAAAGCGGCAGACGCTCATGTTCTCCGCGACGATGCCGGCCGAGATCCGCACGTTGGCCAACCAGTGGCTGACGACGCCCGTCGCCGTCCAGGTTGCGCCCGTGGCGACGCCGGTCGAGCGAATCCGGCAGTCGGTCGTACATGTCGAACCGCGCGACAAGCCGCACTTGCTGGCGCACTTCGTCAAGGGCGCGGACGGAGCCCGTACGCTCGTGTTTACGCGCACCAAGCGGGGCGCCGACAAGGTCGCGCGCCATCTCGAACAGTCGGGAATTCGCGCCGCCGCCATTCACGGCAACAAGAGCCAAGGCGCCCGTCAACGGGCCCTCGATCAGTTCCGGTCGACGAAGCCGCCCGTGCTGGTGGCGACCGACATCGCGGCGCGCGGCCTCGACATCGACGACATCGCCCATGTCGTCAACTTCGACATGCCGCAGGTGGCCGAGATCTATGTGCATCGGATCGGCCGAACGGGTCGAGCCGGCGCGGACGGATCGGCCGTCTCATTCTGTGGTCGAGAGGAACGCGGCCTGCTACGCGACATCGAACGTCTGACGCGGCGGTCGATTCCGGTGGACGCGTGCCAGATCGCGACGACGCGCGAAAGTGACGTGCCCGAGACCGTCGACACACGGCGGCCCGTCGGCGCGCGGCCCGGCTCGAATGCGCGACGCCCCGTGGGAGCAGGAGGAGCGCGCCGCCCCGCGCCGCCCCGACCGCACTCCGCCGCCACGCCCCACGTCGCCGGGGCCCGATCGTCTCGCCGACGCCCTGCCTCGGCACGGTCCAGGTAGTCCGACTGGTCAGAGATCGACTGTGACGCTGGCGGTAGAGGGACCGCCAGCATCTACAGCCGAACGGCCAACGCTCGACCGTAGCCGCCCCGTGTCCCCTTGATCCGGATCGGCGCGAACAGAAAAAACGCTTCCCGCTCGTCGGTTCTTTCAGCGGTCTTCGCTGAGTTCCTCTCCGCGGCTTTCTCGGTGGTCTTCCCTGCGTCCGGGCCGGCGATCGGGCCGACGTTTGTCAGCATGGCGATCGGCAACAGGCCGCGCGACCTGATGCTGATAGCTGATAGGCGATTTAAAGTCAGCCTTCGCCTATTTTGACGCGCACGGGCGACTGGGATGAGGATAGTGGAAGGCTACGCGGCTGTCAATTCGCCCGCGAACCCCGTTCTGGACCGCGCAGTTGTGTGGCTGGACCGCGCAGTTGTGTGCGGAGCGGCCGGTGGCCGGGTGGCCGGCCGTGGCCGGTGGGCAACTGCAAAATGGTTTATGAATCGTAAAAGGTGTCAGGTACCGAATTGGTTGAATCGTAAAAGGTGTCAGGTACCGAATTGGTTGACTGGGAAATCTGAAGTTGCTGAAATGCCCGGCAAAGGCCTGGACAGGCACCATAATTGTGATTGTAAAACTACTTTTACTGTCTGAATCAGTATAAGCGTTTGTAAGTCGTTTTGTTATCACGCTTTCTGAACAAGGACTCGTTCAGGAGGCAAGGTCATGGATGCGCGGTGGGAAACTCGTCTGGAAGGGATGCTGGCGGAATGTGAAGTCGCGCCGAGCATCTATCACAACACGGAGGAGCGATTGCAAAAGTTCATTGCTCCCTTTGCCGCCTTGCTGTCGCAGCAGGCACAGCGGCAACACGCCGGGGAATATGTCGCCGGCCTGGTTACGGACCTGGAGCGGAAGAACGTGGAATCGATTGCCTATCGCCACGATCAGGAGCGCGGCCCCTTGCAGCACTTCATTGGCTGCGCGGAGTGGAACCACCAGCCGTTGCTCGACGAACCGGCGCGGCAGGTGGGCGCGCAGATCGGCGAGGCCGACGGCGTGATCGTGTTCGATCCCTCCGGCTTTCCCAAGCAAGGAAAGAAATCGGTGGGCGTGGCCCGGCAGTGGTGCGGGCGCCTGTGCAAGGTCGAGAATTGCCAGATGGCCGTGTACATGGCCTACGTCTCGCGACTGGGGCATGTGCTCGTGAACGAGCGCCTGTACCTGTCGACGGAATGGACGAAGAGCCGCACGCGCTGCAACGCGGCGGGCGTGCCCAAGCAGGTCCGTTTCCAAACGCGCCACGCCTTGGCGCTGGAGATGCTGACCGAGCAAGGCCACCTGTTGCCGCACGCGTGGGTTGCGGGCGACGACGAGATGGGTAAAAACGGCCAGTTTCGCCGGGATTTGCACGAGCGCGGCGAGCAGTACCTCTTGGCCGTGCCGAGCAACACGCTGGTCCGCGACCTGGAAGCTCCGCCGCCAGAATACTCGGGCCAAGGCCGTACGCCCAAGCAGCCGTTTCAACGGGTGGACCGGTGGCGCGACGGCTTGCCGGAAAGCGCGTGGACGCGCGTGAACGTGCGCGACGGGGAAAAGGGGCCGCTGGAAGTGGACGTCGTCGTATGCCGCGTGCAAACGAAGCTTGCGAAACGTCTCATGCCCCACGAGGAAACTCTGGTCATCGTCCGCTGTCGCGACGGCGCCGGCGTGACGAAACACGACTTTTATCTTTCCGCAGCGCCGCGCACGACACCCGCGCAAAAATTCGCCCGCGTGGCCTTGGCGGCACATCGCATTGAGGAAGCCATCAAGTGCGGCAAGAGTGAAACCGGCTTGGCGCACTACGAAGTGCGTAACTGGCGCGGCTGGCATCATCATCAGGCCCTTTCGCTCTTGGCGGCTTGGTTACTGGTCTGTGAAACGCAGCGGGGAAAAAAAATCGACCCCGGCCATTACCTTGCCCCAAATTCGCGCCGGCATCGCCATGCTCCTCCGCGCGGCTTGGCAATGCAACACGCCCACGAAAATTGCCGCCTACAACCAGCGCCGCTTGGTGCGCAACGAACAAGCGCGGTTCTATCACCACAAGGCACGTAACCGCTTGCCACGCTTACGCATCAATCAACGTCCCTGACCTCGGACAGTAAAACTACCCATTTGACCATAACGGTACCTGACACCTTTTCTAGCCCCTGGGGTGATCCCGCATGGGTCGAGAAAATCGCTCAGCGGACGGTCTTGCGCTATACGCTCCGTCCACGGGGTCGTCCTCGCAAACAGCACTCGACCGGATCGAAATGACCCCCGTCCCCTTTTGTGGCCCGGGATCAACTTTGCCAGGCTCAACAGCATCTGAGCGGGCACCGGCCGCGGGCGAGTCCCGGCAGGAGGCGATCGCCGTCGAGGGGCCGCAGGGCGCGGCGCGGCCCGGAGAAACCGCCCAACGCCGGTCGCCGCCGGGGCGGCCGTCAGCGCCGGGCGGCGTCACGCACCGAGCCCGCCTCCGGTCGGGCCTGGGATTCAAGCCCCGCGCCCGGGCCGGCGGAGGGATACTCAGCCGGCGCAGCACCGCGCCGGAAGACGAGATAGCGGCAGAGCAGGAAATTGAAGGCCGTCCCCGCCACGACGCCCAGCACCGCGGCAGAGAGCTTGTGGCTCGCGAAGAACTGCGTGGCCGCGCACAACCAGACACTGAGTGACCAGTTGACCACGGCCCCCAGCAGGCAGCTGCCGCAAAAACCAACGTATTGCCTCAGCACGGCGCCGCCGCGCGCGTAGGAGAAGGTGAGATTGCGATTGAGCACGAAGTTCCACGTCATGGCCACCCAGATCGCCCCGCCACGGGCAATCCCCGTGGGCAGCCAGTGCAGCAGCAGGGCAAACGTGACCAGGTCGATCACCATTCCCGAGGCACCCACCAGCAGGAACTGCGACGCGTACGCCCAATTGCGGTAGCGGAACTCGTAGAGCCGCTTCAGGTGCCGCAGATAGTTGACCTGCTCCCTCAGCGAGAGCTTGCTCTGGCCGTGCACCCGGTCGGCAAAGTGGATCGGCACCTCCGCGACACGCCGGCAGCCGCACTTGACCAGCAGTTCCAGCCCGATCTTGTAACCGATCGGGTCCAGCGGTGCGGCCCGCTGGAAGGTCTCTCGCCGCAGGGCGAAGAAGCCCGCCATCGGATCCCCGGCGGACGTCAACGGGCGGGCCAGCCAGGTGGCGATCCGGGAATTCAACCAACGGAAAAGACCCCAGTTCTCGTCCGTCTTCCCTCCCGCAACGTAGCGGCTGCCGATCACGAAGTCGGCACCTGCCTCGGACAGGGCCGCCACCAGTTCGCCGATCTTTTCCGGCGGGTGCGACAGGTCCGCGTCCATGACCACGAAGATCTCCCCCCGCGCCAGGCGCATGCCCGCCAGCACGGCGCTGGACAACCCCCGCTCGTGCTCCCGCACGTGCAGCCGCACGGGAAACGCGCGCGACAGCGCCTCGCACACCTGCCGCGTATCATCGGGGCTGTTGTCATCCACAATGATGACCTCCACTTCCAGCCCGGCCGCGTCGGTCGCCTGGCAGATGCGCGGCACCAGCACGGGCAGGTTTTCGGCCTCGCCGTAGGTCGGGATGACGATGGAGACAAGCCCCGGGGAACGAACGTCGGGACCGGCTGACGCCGAGTCGCCGCGCGAATCTGGCCGTCGCGTGATCACGGTGAGGAAGAATGCCTTTCTATTTTCCAGAGGGGGGCGCGAGAATGGGCACGCTGTACCCGGCACGCCGCTTCCAGCCGGGACCGCGTACTGTCCGACGGACCCAGCAGGAATACGTCGCTGAAGCCCGCGCCGGTCGCCGGATCTTCCGCGTGGGGCAGGATCTGCAGCCGCACCTTTTCGTCCAGCAGCCGGCAGAGCACCTGGGTCTCGGCATAACCTGCATAGCTGCACAACAGGGGACGGTCGGCCCGGTTCACAATCTGCGCCAGCGCGCTATAGTCGCCGTAGCGGTCCGGGACCTTGTTCCACCACATCGTAGCCCGGGACCAGATCAGGCCGGACACGATTCCTCCGGCCACGAGCGCGAGGGCACACAACCGCCAGCCCACGCGGCGCCCGGTCGTGCTCGCGGCCGAGTCCAGCCGGGTGCTCAGCAGCCACGCTACGGCCAGCTGCATGCCGACAGTTGAGGAAAGAATGTAACGCGTGGTGCCGTAGTATTTCCCGAGCACGACGTCCAGCAGAAGCAGCGGCAAGGCCGCGGATGCTGCCAGGGTCGCCACGAACAGCCAGACGCGCCGCGGGGCCGACCGGATGAGGTTATAGAGCGCGTACGCGACCAGAAGACACAGGAGCCCCACGGGCGGCAGCAGCAGCAGCTTGACCCGCGGCGAATCCCCGGGACTCACCCCCAGGTCCAGAAATGCCCGGCTGACGATTCCGGCCCAGCGGGTCGCGACGCTGAACAGCCCCTGTTCGGTCTGCGTCCAACCCACACTCTGCGAAGGATTGCGAACGATGACGACAATCCAGGGTACAAAAACCGCCAGCCCCGCCAGGGACGCGGCCAAGTAGCGGGCGACGACACCGGTCCGCCCGCGCCCCTGCGTGATGATGACATACACCGCGTGGCCTGCGGCCACAAATACGAAGAAGAACTGAGTATAGAGCCCCAGGACCACCGAAGTTCCGTACACAATCCAGCTGGACAGGGAATCAACCCTCAGGGCACGTAACAGGGCCGCACCCGAGATCAGCACCAGCAGGATGTACAGGCTGTACGGGCGTGCCTCCTGGGCTTAGACGAGGTGTACGGGAGACACCGCCATCAGGATCATGGCAAACCAAGCGACGCGGCTGGATTCGAACAGCTCACGGCTCAGCCAGTAAAGGCAGGGAAAGGCCAGCAGACTGAAGAGGGCGGACAGGCCGCGAATGACCGCCACCGAGTCCCCGAAACACTGCGCCCAGGCGCGGGCCAGCACAAAGTAAAGCGGTACGTGCTGAGCTTCCTCGAGGGCCAGTCCCCGCACGGTGTCGGACGATGTCTTCCAGGGACCAGGGGACTGGTACTTCCGCATCTCCGCCACGGCGATCGCGCGGCCGCCCAGCTCCTGCTCAATTTCGGCCACGGTGTATCCGGAGATGCGCAGCGAAGTATAGACCTCGTCGCCCCAATAAAGCTGGCGGTCCAGGTGGGACACCCGCAGCAGGATGCCCAGCACCAGCAGGCACGCAACCCCGCCGCGCAGGACGAACTGCACCCTGTCAGACCGGAAGGCCATGTCACCCTCGATTCCGGCGGTGGAGAAAACGGCTGTCGTCATCGCTGTCGCTTGCTCACCCTATACGAAACCACCCAGGGGAACCAAGACGTTTTCGCCGTTTCGGCCAATCGTGCACGGGGTGAGCGCCAGGCAGGCCGCACCCCAAGGCGGGTCCGGTACATTCTTCAGCGGCACGGTCGAGCGAGTTCGGGCGTCGTCTCGGCAAAACAGGACCCCGTTACCGGCCCGCGAACCGTTACCGTTCCGGTCGCTGCAGGCCCGCCCGGTTCCGCGGCCGCGAAACCGGGCCGAGGCCGCGGCGGCCGCGTCAGCGACCCGGAGACCGGACCGGGTCCGGGGCGATCCGGGGGTGGGCCAGCCCCATCGGACCCACCAGGCGCACCTCGCTCTCCGACGCGCGGTGCCGCGATACGGCCACCGCCAGCCGGTGCTCCGGCAGGAAATCGCGCGGCTGAAAGAACTGCCACTCGGCGGGATCGTCGTCCGGCACGGCGGCCAGCCTCGCGCGTGAAAACCCCTGCCCTGCCACCTCAAAGACGACCTTCTGCAGCGGCAGGGCCAGCCCGATTCCGCGGGCCTTCACGTACGCCTCCTTCAAGGTCCAGAGGGCCAGGAACGCGTCCGCGCGATCCTCCACGGAAACCCTTTCAATCGCCGCCGCCTCGCTCGCGCAGCAGCAAGTCTCGATCAGCGTCCGATCAACGCCCCCGGCCACATATTCCACGTCGACGCCAACCTGCCCGGAGCGCGCGACCGCGGCCACCACCAGGCCGCGGGTATGGGCCAGGTTGAAACGCAACGGCGGATGCCCCTGAGGTCCGGCCACAACCGGTTTCCCCTGCGGACCCGGAGCAAAACGCCAGCGGGCCGGGGGAATTCCGCAGTCGTGGGAAAGCGCCGAGCGTATCAGGGCGCGGGCGGCAACAAACAGCCTGCGGTCCTTGTCGAACACGAAACAGCGGCTCTTTTCGCGCTCCTCGGGCGACAGCAAGCCCGCATGCCAATCCGCCAGGACCTGGTCCTCGCAGGACTCGGGACGCAGGTACCACAGGTGAACTTCTTCGGGAGAAAGCTCCCGGGACCAGAATGCCTGGTCGACCACGCAGGGATCGTGCGGAGCCGGTGCGGCAGACGACCGGGTTGCCGAAGACAGTCGTGCGCTCATGTCCCTGTGGCCGTCGAAGAATGTGCCTCACCGCTGCCCGGGCAAGGAACCATGTCACATCCGCGTCCGCGGCGACTCCCGTGCAGCTCCGCCCGCAGCGGGTAGTGCTCCGTTTTACGGGGTCGGCCCGGAAATGCGATCCCACAGCCTGTGGCACCGCCCGACCGCGGCCATATACACGCCGATGGGAAACGCGGCCGGGCGAAAGGTGCACCGCGCCTTGTAGCAAATCTCATCGGTCACGTTCGCCCAGTTCGAAGCGTTGGCTACGTTGTACGAAATGGTAATCGAGGGGGTCAGCATGCGGGCCGTATGCCACCATCGACTCGGAATGAACAGCAAGCTGCCGGGCCTGAGCAATCCGCGCCAAGCGACGGCTCGCGCGAACAGCGGGAACTTATCCGGATCAGGCTTCTCCACGTCGGTGATCCAGGAATGATGCCGGCGCCTGGGTTCGTCCGACTTGGGATAGACATATTCGGTGTCGAGGGGCGAGTAGAGGATGGCTTCCTTTTCTCCGTAAACCTGTCCCAGGAAGGCGTGCGTGCTGTTGGCATCGTAGTGCAGGAACGGAAATCCGCCGCCCGCCCCTCCGATGTAGATCTCGGCCTCGCGACCCGCGGACGGATACAACGGTCCTCTCAGCCAGTTCGGCAGGATATATCGCGGCACCGGGAGAAGATCCGGCAGCAGATCCGGGAAAACGTCTTTGACGCGCTGATTGCGGAAGTAGGGAGCCACGCGATCAGGACCGGACTGCTCGACCAGATCCACAAACCCCTCCATCGTGTACTCGCGGTCGTCGATGGTCAGTTTCCTGGCGGGATACCGTTCCTTGAAAAACCGGGGAGTCCACTTCCCGACGGCTTTCCAATGCTGCAGGCCATCCTGGATCACGACGGGGCGACTGGGATAGAGGAAGTTGCGGGCGAACTCGGCGTAGGAGAGCCCGCTCAACACCGGAATGGAATTGGCCCGGGAGGCTTCCTGGTGAGAGCGGGGAGCCGCAGTGCCCGCATCCGGGTTCGCACGACTGCCGAGGTCTGGGGTCTGCGTCATAAGTGTTCACCCACCAGGCGAGTTGTCGTCCGCCCCTGGCCAGGCATGCGCGCCCGAAGGGGTCAGCCCGGATAATTCCTGAGCCAGGGACGGTGGCCACACTCTGTTGTAGCCTAATTCGCCAGAATTCCGAAGCAACTCCTTACCCCCTCCGGAATTCTGGCGAATTCCGCTCCGGTGCAGAGATGTAAGTTACGCCCCACCGGCCCCGTGCCGGTGGCTGCTCGGTTTGGCAACCACAACACGCCCCAAGTCCCTCACCCGCTCGCCTTTCGCCGCCTTCGGCGGCGAAAGGCGAGCGGGGGCATAAGGGCTTGCGCGGGTGGCTTATTGTTGCCAAACCACCTTTCCACTGGCACAGGGCCAGTGGGGAAGTAACCGTTCACGGGGTGGACGCCTGATCTGCTGCGCCTTCTCTTTAGCTTGGCCAGCGCCGGGATGGATCGGAACGCACTGGCAGAGCCAGTGGCACACACGCAAGTGGCTCATGCTGTGCTGAGTGCAGTCTATTCAGACCGCGGCCGGCGAGGCCGTGGCCGCCGCCTCCTCGTACTCAACCGCATCGGCCGGGGCGTGAATGTCCCTCAGGCCCTGCTCCATGGCCCCCTGGATTTCGCGGGCGAGCTGCGCCACATAGGGTTCCATCAGCATGCCGGCAGGATATACGGACAAGGTGTGCACGTCCACGCCGCCTAGCGCCAGGTCTTCCCAGCCGACGTCGGGCGTGTTCAATTCGGAATAGTTCCGGACGGGACAGAACTGCGTGATGCGTCCCGGGTAGGGCCTGGGGACGTACTGGGCTGCGATGCGGTCATTGTTGTTCCAGAGCACGGCCAGCGAGCGATCGGCGAGCATGCCGCCCTTCGCCCGGCGGCCCCGGGGTACGAGCGTGTCGCGCCACACGGTCACTCGCCGCCGCAACTCGGTCAGCTTACCCAGGAAGAACCTGCGCCTGTCTGCGGCTGGGAGGCGCCACCAGTTCCTGAGGTGGAAGTCCGCTTTCTGCAGGTAGTAGAGGCAGCGACCCCAGAACGTCCCCGGAGCCACCCGGGCCCAGTTGTGGGCATCCAGCATCCCCAGAAACGCCACCTGGTGACCCTGCTGGTACAACTGAGTGGCCACCTCCAGCGCGACGGTTCCGCCCAGGCAATAGCCGCCCAGCAGATACGGTCCGGTGGGCTGCATCCTCTGGATTTCCTCGCGATACGACGCGGCCATTTCCTCGGCGGTCGCAGGCAAAGGTTCCTTGCCGTCAAGACCGCGGGCCTGGATGCCGTACACCGGCTGTTCCGCATCGAGATGCCGGGCGAGGTCCTCGTAAACCAGCACGTTCCCTCCCGCGGCGTGGATGAGGAACAGCGGCGGCTTGGAACCGCCGGGCCGAATCGGGACGAGGCAATCCCAGTTCGGCTTCCAGTGTTCCGCGCGGAGGATTTCAGCCAGGCCGGCAATGGTTCTGGTCTGCAGCAAGGTTGCCAGGGGCAGGCGCCGGCCATAGGTCTGTTCGATCTGGACCATGAGCCGAACGCCCAGGAGCGAATGGCCGCCCAATTCAAAGAAATCGTCGTTCACTCCGATCGGACTCGTACCCAGGAGGCCTTCCCACAACCTGGTGAAATGCTGCTCGACCTCGTCACTCGGAGCGCGGTAGCGCTGCTCGGTCCGCGCGACCTCCACGGCGCGAAGCACGAGCCCTTTGCGGTCGATCTTGCCGTTGGGAGTCCGCGGCAAGGCATCCACCGTAATCAAGGCGGACGGAACCATGTAGTCGGGCAGCTTCTCGCGCAACATCGCCTGAAGCCGGCCGGTGGCCAGGGAAGCATCCGGCCGGCCGATCAGGTACGCCACCAGGCGCACGTCACCGGGCGCAAACTCCCGCGCCACCACCGCGCTCTCCTGCACCCCGGGATGCAGCGCCAGCACGGCTTCAATCTCGTCCAGCTCAATGCGATAACCGCGAACCTTCACCTGATTGTCCTTGCGGCCCAGGAACTCGATTTGGCCGTTGGGCAGGTAGCGGGCCACGTCGCCGGTCTTGTAGATGCGGTCGCCCGGGCGGCTGCGGAACGGGTGGGCAAGAAACCGTTCCGCGGTCAGCTCGGGCCTGTTCCAGTAGCCGCAGGCCAGCCCGTCTCCCCCGATATACAGGTTGCCGGGAACTCCCACGGGCACCGGTTGCAGCAGATCGTCGAGGATGTAGATCTGCGTGTTGTCAATCGGGCGGCCGATCGAAATGGGGCCCGCGGCGGTTTCCACCCGGGTGCCGGTCGACCAGATCGTGGTTTCGGTCGGGCCGTAGAGGTTCCAGAGCGACTGGCCCCTGGGAAGCAACTCCTGCGCCAGGTCGCGAGGCAGCGCCTCGCCGGTCGAGATCATCTTCAAGCGGTCGCTGCCCTGCCACCCGGCCTGCAGCAGCATCCGCCAGGTGACCGGCGTGGGCTGCATGAAGGTGGCACCGGACGTCTCCAGCAATTCCCCGAGGCGGCGCCCATCCACCACGGCCTCCTGACTGGCCACGACCAGCCTGCCTCCGGTGGTCAGGGGGAGGAACAATTCCGCCATCGCGATATCGAACGAGACCGTCGTGACGGCCAGCATCACATCCCGTGCGGTGAAGCCCGGCTCGCGCGCGATGGAGTTCAGCAGATTGACCAGGCTGCGATGCGTTAACTGGACCCCCTTGGGCTTGCCGGTCGAACCGGACGTATAGATCACGTACGCCACCGCCTCCGAATTCCACGCGCCGCGCGGGGGCTCCACCGCGGCACGCGCCACCGGATGCCACTGGTCGACGCAGATTGTCGAGACCTGCCGGGCCGAGAATCTCGGCCGCAGCTCGGACTGGGTCAGAATCAATCCCGTGCCCGAATCGTCGATCATGAAGCCCAGCCGCTCATCCGGGAATTCCGGGTCCAGCGGCAGGAAGGCGCCGCCCGCCTTGAGGATCGCCAGGATCCCCACCACCATGTCCAGGGACCGCCTCATGCACAGCCCCACGAGCGCGCCGGGGGCGAGCTGCGCACGATGCAGTTCCCCTGCCAGCGCGGTGGACTGCCGGTCGAGTTCCGCGTAGGTGAACCTCCGGTCTTCGAATTCGACAGCCACCCGGTCCGGATGCTGGTGCACCTGAAGCGCGAACAGTTCCTCGACGCGGCGCTCCCGGGGGTATTCCACCGCGGTATCGTTCCACTCGACCAGCAGCTGCTGCCGCTCGGCCTCGCTCATCAGGCCGACGCGGGCCATCCCGACTTCGGGCCTGGCCGCCGCCTGCGTGAGCAGGTTGCGGTAGTATTCCAGCCATCTCCGGATCGTCGCCGCCTCGAAGATGTCCGTGTTGAACTCGCAGTCGATCTGCAGGTGCGTGTCATGATCGACCACGTTGCAGAACACATCAAAGACAATGCTCGACCGGCTGAGTTCTTCGAACGTCGTATCCAGCCCGTGCAAACCGAATCCGCTTCCCGTGCGATCCACGTTGAAGATCACCGGAACCAGAGGCATGCGATTGGTTTCCCGGGGCACATTCAGCATCTGCAGCAACCGGCCGAAGGTCAGGCTCTGGTGTTCGTAAGCGTCCAGGACCGCGGTCTTGAGCGACCTGAGGTAGGCTTCGAAGGTTTGTTCGCCGTCGCACCGGCTGCGGACAGGCAGGAGATTCACACAGTGCCCGACCAGGGCACGGCTGCCTTCGGTCGCTTCCAGGGCGGGGGCGATCTGGCCCGCCGCCGGTATTCCCACGACCAGGTCCGACTGGCCCGACAGCCGGTGCAGCAGCGCCTTGAATCCCCCCAGCAGGAAATTCAACAAGGTCGTGCGATGCGCCGCGCTCGCCTTGCGCAGGCGCTGCGTGAATTCCTCGTCCCAGGCCACGCTGACGCGAGCGGCACGATAGGTCCTCTGCGGGGGCCGCGGACGATCCACGGGCAGCTCCAGCGGCGCGGGAAGCGCGGAGAACCGCTCCCGCCAGTAGCGCTCCGCCTCGCGCTCCGCGGCCCTGTGCTCCGGCCCCTCCAGCAACCGCAGATACTGCCGGAACTGCAGGGCCGGCTCCCAGGCCGTCGGGGCCTGCTCGCCATGGGCCTTGAAGAGCATTTTCAGTTCGTGCATCAGGACGCCGACGGACCAGCCGTCTGCCACCAGGTGACTCACTGTGAGCACCACCCGATGTTCCTCGGACGCGAGCCGCACGAGTTGGACGCGGAACAGCGGCGGGATGGAAATGTCGAAATGCTGGTCTGCCTGCCTGCGGGCAAGCACCGCAAAGCGATCCTCCCGCTCGGCTTGCGGGTACGACGACAGGTCGACGAAGTCGGTCGCCAGGTTCAAGTGCGCCACGAAGCGCTGGACGGGATGCGTCACGTCGAAAGCGGTCCGCAGGCTGTCGTGGCGGTTGACCAGCTCCTGCAACGAGGACTCCAGGGCCTGGCGATTCAGCAGGCCGCGCAGACACACGATAAAGGAGGTGTTGTAAGCGCGAAACGCCTCCTCGCCCATCTCGGCAGCCAGCCAGATCTCCTGCTGGGCTTGCGTCAGCGGCACCGGGCTCGTTTCCCCGGCGGCCGACCAGCGCGATGCTTCCCCGGCCGGAGCCTCGGCCGAACCCGCGCTCGTCCCGCCGCTTTCGGCCGGGCCCGCGCCGGGCAGGAAGCCGCCGTCGCGCATCTCCTGCAGGCTGCCTTCCATCGCCTGCAGGAGCAACGCCTCGTCCTCGTCCGTGTGGGCCGTGGTGAAGACAAAGACGCGGTTTTCCCAGATATGAATGCCGCGCTCCCGCAAGTGATAGAAGAGCAGACCGCCGTGAGCGAACTCCGGGGTCGTCTCCAGATACATCAGCGAACTGAACTGGCTCAAACGATACGGAGCCTGGTACCGCGAGAGCATTTCCCGGACTGCGGCCGCGACCCGCTCGGCCCGCTCCGCCGTGCGCGCCTGCACTTGGGGTCCTTGCTCTTTCAAATGGGTGAGCACGGCTCGGGCTGCCGCCAGCGCCAGCGGATGGCGGACAAATGTGCCGGCAAAGAACGTGACGCCGACCTCCGGCGAGGAATCATCGCCGTACTGCCAGGGTCCCCCATCCAGAGCGTCCAGGTACCTGGCCTTGCCCGTGACGATGCCGATCGGCAGACCGCCGCCCACGACCTTGCCGTACGTCGCCAGATCCGCCCGGATTCCGAAGTAAGCCTGCGCTCCGCCGGGGTGGACGCGAAACCCAGTTACCACTTCGTCAAAGACGAGCGCCGTTTCGGTCGACGCGGTGATCCGGCGCAGCTCCTCCAGAAACTCGCGCGGCTGCAGGTCGAGACGCCGGGCCTGCACCGGTTCCACCAGCACGGCGGCGAACTCGTGTCCATGATCCTTGAGGATTTCCAGCGATTCCGGATGGCCGTACTCCAACACGCAAATTTGACCCAACGCGCCCTGCGGGATTCCCGGGGCGGCCGGTGCACTCCGGAGTTCGCCGTTGACCGCGAGCGGGCGCGCGAGCACTTCGTCGAAGATGCCGTGGTAGGAGCCGGCAAACATGGCAATCCTGTCGCGACCGGATACGGTCCGCGCGACGCGGATCGCGGCCAGCACCGCCTCCGACCCGGTGTTGCAAAACGCGACCCTTTCCGCACCGGTCAGTTCCCGGATCAAACCGGCTACTTCCCCGGCCATGGGATGGATGGGCCCGATTTCGAAGCCGGCGTCCAGCTGCGCTTTTAGGGCTTCCACGACGAAGCGGGGCCGATGCCCAAACAGGCTGGCACCGAATCCCATCACGAAGTCGACATACTCGTTGCCGTCGATGTCCCACAGTCTTGAACCGTCGGAGCGATGCGTGTAGATCGGATAGATCATCTCCTTGAAGCTGGACTTGAATCCGGTGGCACTTCTCGGATCTGCCAGGACCGGCCGGTTCTCGCCGGCCATCTGCCTGGAAGACGCCGTCTTGCGGGTGTACCGCGCGACAAGCCGGTCAAGATGCCGCTGCTGGCGCTCGGTCAGCTGCGCTCCGCGGCTGTGATCCGCGGGCCGGTAAGGGCCGTGCGACCGGTGACCGGCCTGCAACCCTTCCGGCGCCTTGATGCGGATTGCTTTTCCATCCTCGACCGCAAGCGCGCTCGCCGCCGCCGGCGGGCTGCCGTGGCGATCCGCCTGCCGCTGAAGGGCACTCAGCAGTTGCGAAGTCAACCGCTGCTGCTGCTCCAGGAGGATCACCAGGTCGGCGTCCTGCGCGACGCTGGGAACGGCGCCGCCGGCAGGCGAAACGGGGCGCGCGGCCGCGGTCGGAAGCGGTGCCGGTGCCGGCGGCACGGCGGGTTCCCAGCTGCCGGCAGCCAGGCGCTCGTCCAGGTAGAAAGCCAAGGCGTCGGCCGAGCAGAGGTCTTCCATCAACTGCCGAAAGGTGACTTTCACCCCGAACTTCTTCTTGAACAGGTTGGCTGCCTGGGTGAGCAGGAGGGAATCCAGCCCCAGTTCGAGAAAGCTGTGGGATCCGCCCGCCGATTCCAGCTGCGCGCCGGACAGCTCCTCCAGCTGCGCCGTGATCAGGGACGCCAGGTGTTCTTTCCGCGAGATGGGGCGCTGCGGCGGGACCGGCGCAGGTGGCTGCGCCCGGCTGTCGTCGACTGCGGTTTCCGCCGACGGCGCGGCGGCCTGTGCGATCCGCGCGGGGACGGCCGGGCCTCCTGGGCAGGAGTCGGCGGACGGCTCCGGCCGCGTCACGGGCGCGTCGGGCCAGATCCGCCGGCGTTCGAACGGATACGTGGGCAGTACTACCCGCCGCCGTTTCTCGCCGGCGTAGTAACCCCGCCAGTCGATATCGACACCTTCCAGCCAGAGCCGGCCGAGCGCCGTGAGCAGGCCCGGATACTCCTGCTCCCGCTCGCGCTTCAGCGTGGGAATGACCGGCTGCCGGGCCTGCCGCGCCGAATGCTGGCACGCCAGTTGTGTCAGTGTCTGGCCCGGCCCCACTTCCACAAGGACCTGCTGCGGATCGCTCATCAGCTTCGCGACGCCATCCGCGAACCGCACCGTCTGGCGAACATGGCGGGCCCAGTAGTCGGGGGATGTCGCCTCCTCGTGCCGGACCCACTGGCCGGTGACGTTGGAGACAAAGGGGATCTGTGGCGGCGCGAGCGATACCGATTGCATCAATTCCGTGAACGGCGCCAGCACGGGCTCCATCATGAAGGAATGAAACGCGTGGGACGTCCGCAGCCGTTTGCCGGCGATTTCCTTTTCCGCGATCAGCCGTTCGAAGCTCTCGATGGCCGCGAAGGGCCCGGACACCACGCACAGTTGGGGAGAGTTCACGGCGGCGATGGCGAGGCTGTCGTTCAGCATCGGCAAGAGGTCGCTTTCCGAGATGCGCACCGAGAGCATCGCCCCCGCAGGCATCGCCTGCACCAGTTCCGCGCGGCGGGCGACGACCCGCAGGGCGTCCTGCAGCGAAAACACGCCCGCCAGGCAGCCTGCGACGTACTCGCCGACGCTGTGGCCGATCATGGCGGCGGGCCTGATCCCCCAGCTCATGAGCAGCCTGGCCAGCGCGTATTCCATCACGAACAGCGCGGGCTGGGTGAGCCGCGTCTGCCGCAGCCGGTCCTGGGCCGCCTCTTCCCGGTCCGGGGCGGGAAAGAGGTCTGCGCGAAGATCTTGCCCCAGCCACGGCGCCAGCAGGTCGGCGCACTCGTCGACGGTCTCGCGAAAGGCGGCTTCGTGCCGGTAGAGTTCCGCTCCCATGCCGGCTTGCTGGGCCCCCTGTCCCGGAAACATGAACGCGACAGGGCGGTTGTGCAGATCCTGGGCGGCCGTCAGCACGCGCTGGGACTCCAGAGCCTCCAGCGCCCGCTGCGCGTCCGGCACGTCCCGGCAGACCAGGGCGCGTCGATGTACGAACTGGCTGCGTCCGACCTGCAGCGTAAAGGCCGCGTCGGCCAGGTTCACGTCCGGGTTGGATTTCAAATGCGCGGCCAGATTGCGCGTACCGGCTTCCAGCGCCTCCGCGGTTTTCGCGGATACCAGCAGCAACTGGAAGGGGCGCGACCGCGCGTCAGGTCCGGCTGGAGGCGCCTCCTGGACCACGACATGGGCATTGGTTCCACCCGTGCCGAAGGAACTGACACCGGCCGAGCGCGGCCGGTCCGGGTCGCGTGCCCACGGTTGGGTCGCCGGATTGACGAAGAACGGACTCTCGTCCAGTTCCAGCCGCGGATTGGGATGCGTGAAGTGCAGGCTGGCCGGAATCTGTCCGTGGGTCAACGCCAGCGCCGTCTTGATCAGACCGGCTGCCCCGGCCGCGGCATCCAGGTGGCCCACGTTGGTCTTGACCGTTCCCAGGGCGCAAAACCTCCTGCGCTGCGTCTTGCGGCGAAAGGCTTCGGTGAGCGCGGCGACCTCGATTGGATCGCCCACCGGGGTGGCCGTCCCGTGGGCTTCGATGAAGCCGATGTCATCCGGCTCCACGCCGGCCATCTCCTGGGCAAGCGCCACCACCGCGGATTGCCCCGGGACACCCGGCGCCCCAAAGCTCACGCGCTGGCTGCCGTCGTTATTCAGGGCGAATCCCTTGATCACCGCGTAGATCTGGTCGCCGTCGGCGCGCGCGTCCTCCAAACGCTTCAGGACCACCAGGGCCAGCCCGTTGCTGAACACGGTGCCCTGCGCCCGGGCATCGAAGCTCCGCGTATGCCCGTCGGGAGACCCGATATTGCCCTCCTCGAAGTAATAGCCTCTCTTCTGGGGAACCGTCACGGAGACCCCGCCGGCAATCGCCATGTCAATCTGATAGATCAACAGCGCCTGGCAGGCCTGGCAAATGGCCGTAAGCGAGCTGGAACAAGCCGTATTGAGCGTGATGGCCGGCCCCTTGAGGTCCAGCTTGTAAGCGGCACGAGTGGCCATGTAGTCCTTCTCGTTTCCGAACATGACCTGTTCGCGCCCCACCAGATCGATCAGCCCGGGACGCGGATGCAGGGCGTGCATGTAGTAGGTGTTGTACGTGGCGCCGGCATAGACGCCCACGGGAAAGCCGATCCGTCCCGGAGCATATCCTGCCCGCTCCAGCGCCTCCCAGCATCCCTCCAGGAAGACCCTCTGCTGAGGATCCATGACTTCCGCTTCCTTGGGATGGACGCCAAAGAAAGCCGCGTCAAAGCACTCGGCGTCCTGCAGGATGCCGCGCGCGGGCACGTACTCGCCTCCGCGCCGGAGGGCCTCGGCATCCAGCCCGGCCGCGGCCAACTCCGCGTCCGTAAAGCAGGACACCGTCTCCACACCATCCACCAGATTCCGCCAGAATTGCTCTGCCGACTGGGCCCCGGGAAACCTGCCGTGGACGCCGATGATGGCAATTCCCTCAAACAACGACTCACTCATGACGGGCCTTGCCTCCTGACCTGAAACGCAGTTGGGCCAAAGCACCTCGCTGCCGCTGCGCGCGGCTTTGAGTGTCGGCGAGGGGGTCGCCGGCCTGGTCAGCGCACGCCAGGTGGTGCGCCAAGAGGCGGATTGTGGGGTACTGGAAAAGCGTCACCAGGCTGATTCGCCGCCCCAGGGCATCCTCCATTTCCTTGTGCAGCTGCAGCATCAGCAGGGAATGCGCGCCCAGATCGAAAACGTTTTCCTCGACGCCGATGCGCTCGACCTGGATCACCCGCTCCCAGACTCGCGCGACGGCTCGTTCCATCTCTGTCTGGGGCGGCACCTGGTTCTGTGACCGCATGGCGAAGCGGCGCCTGGCCGGGGCGGTCGCGGCTGCCGGCTCGGACAGTTCGGCGCGGACGCGCTCGACCTCGGCGGATCGATCCCTCCCCAGGCGTTCCGCAACGCGCACGAAATCGCCCAGCCACCGTTGGGCCGCGGTCTCGCAGACGATGCGCCGATCGAAGATCGCAGAGATGCGCCAGGACGTATTCGGTTCGATCAGCAGCAAGAGGGGAACATTGGAATGGATCGGGCCCGCGAAGTCCTCGATCCTGACCGCGGTTCCCAGTCTCCGCGAAGACTCGTCGACGCCGTAATTCTGCAGCACCACCAGGCTGTGGAAGAGCCTGTCATGCCAGGGCACCTGGCTCCAGGACTGGATCTGCGCCAGGGACACGAACTGGTTGGGGCCGAGCCGGAGCAGATGCTCATGCAGCGCATCAACGACGTCGGCCAAGGCCTGCCCGTCCTGCAGCCTGACGCGCACCGGAACGTTGTTCACGAAAGGACCGACCGTCGACTCGGCGCCGACGAGTGCCGTCGGCCGGCCCGAAACGGCCGCCCCGAACACCACATCCTGACGCCGGCTCAGCCTTGACAGCACCAAGGCCCACGCCGTTTGCAGGACGACGTTCAGCGTGGTGCGGCGGTACCGGGCCAGCTGCTGCAATCCGTCGACCGACTCGCGCGGCAGCAGGCACGAAAGCCTGCCGAACCCTTCCCCTGCTTCCGGCGCGGACTCGACGCGGCACGGCAGGGGCGTCGCCTCGGTCAGCCCGGCGAGATATTCCCGCCAGAACGACATCGCGCCGGACACATCCTGCTGCTGCAGCCACTCCAGGTAATCCCGATAGGATCGTGATGCCGGCAATGCCGCCCGCTGCTGCCGGCAGCGCGCCTCGTAGGCTTGCGACAAATCGCGGAAGACCAACGGCCAAGACCAGCCGTCCAGCAACAATGCCGGCACGGTCCACAGGAATCGATGCCGTTCCCCGGCGACGTGCACCAGGGTAAAGCGCATCAGGGGCGCCCGGTCCAGCGGCAGGTCCTGCCGCTGGTCCTCGGCCAGCAGTCGCTCCCACCGGCGTTGTTCTTCTTCCGCGGACAACGGGTGCCACGATTCGATGCGCCACGGCGGGCGCGGGTGCCGGTGAACCACCTGCACCGGCGCCCGCAACCCCTCACCGTGGAACGAGCTGCGCAGAACGGCGTGCTGTTCCAGAACATCCTGCCAGGCCTGCTGCAGGGCCTGCACGTCCAGCGCGCCGCTCAGAGTGCACTGCCACTGATCCAGGACTGCCCGGCTGTCCCCGGCGGCGCGGGCGAAAAACAGCAGCTGCATCGGCCCCAGCGGATAAACATCCTCGACATCCCGCGCGGTGCCCACCACGCCGTCCAGGGTCGCCTGGTCGAGACCACAAAGCGGGAAGTCGGACGGGGTGTAGCCGCCGGCATCGGCCGCAAGGCACTGCGCGATCAGGTGCCTCAAGGCGGCCAGGAACTCCTGGGCCAGCCGTTCGATCGCCGCGCGGCTGTGCCACGACTCGGAGTAGCTCCACACTACCTCCAGCCGCCGCCCGATGATCATGCTGTTGACTTCCAGCTTGTACCGTCGTCGCTGACGCGGGCTATGCCAGGGACCGGTGCCCTCGCGGGCAAAGCCGAACAACTGCGACTGACCCAGGACCTCATCGAACCGGCCCAGGTAGTTGAAGATGATTTCCGGCTCTGCCGCACCTTCCAGGGATTTTCCCGCCAGGTACCGCAACACGCCGTAGCCGAAGCCGCGTCCCGGCAGCGCCTGCAGCTGCTGCTTGACTGCCTTCAGTTCGTCCCGCACCGTGCCTGAATCCGGCAGCCGCAGACGCACGGGAAAGATCGTCGTGAACCACCCCACCGTGCGCGACAGGTCGACGCCCTCGAACAGGTCTTCCCGTCCGTGTCCCTCGAGATTGAACGTCACTTCCCGTCCGCCGGTGCACGACGACATGGCGTGCGCCAGGGCGGTCAGCAGGGCGTCGTTGATCCGCGTGTTGTACGCCTGGGGCAAGGAGTGGATCAGATGGTGCGTTTCCTCCGGCGTCAGGCTGACGGACACGGTCCTGGTGCTGGCTTCGGTGTCGTCCCCTGCACCGCGCTGGGAGGGCAGCGGCTGGTGCGGGCCGGCAAGAACACCCTGCCAGTAGGACCATTCCTCCGCCCGCTTCCCGTTGCCCGCTTCCTGCGCCAGCAGCTCTGCCCACCGCAGGAAGGACGTCGTCTTCCCTCCCAGGTCCACGTCCGCGCCCCGCTCTGCCTGGCGATAAGCGTCCTCCAGGTCTTCCATGAGGATCCGCCACGAGACGCCGTCGACCGCGAGGTGATGGACGACCCAAAGGAATCGCTGGCCTCTTTCTCCGCCCAGCCGGAAGTAAACGGCGCGCCAGATGGGACCGTTTTCCAGATCCAGGCTCGCCTGGCGGGCGGCGGCAATTTCCCCGATTGCCGCGGCAAGATGCTCGTCGGGAACGGCCGCCAGGTCGTATTGCTCGAAAGGCAGCTCGTCGGAATCCGACGGCCCGCCGATCGTCTGGCTCCAGACGCCGGATGCCCGCCGGAACCGCGAGCGCAGGGCGTCGTGATGCCGCTGGACTGCCGCCAGTGCCTTGCGCGCGGCGGCCTCGTCGAGCGGCTCGTAAACCGTGAACAGGAATGCCTGGTTGTAGTGCTGCGCGTCGGCCAGTTCCTGCTCAAAGAACCAGTGCTGAATTGGCGTCACGCACGAGGTGCCCTCGATGGGCCCCTGCGCGCGATCCGCGCCCTTCGTTTCCGCACGCGCAACCCCGGCCAGTTCGGCGATCGTGGGACGCGCGAACAGATCCATGGGCGTCAAAGTCAGTTGCTGCTTGCGAGCCCGGTAGACAACCTGCATCGACAGGATCGAATCGCCGCCCAGTTCGAAGAAATTGTCGTGGACTCCCACGCGTTCCACGCGCAGGACCGTTGCCCAGATCGACGCCAGCGCCTCCTCCAACGGCGTCCGGGGCGCCACGAACTCCGTCCGTTGGCACGTTCGCGATGGTGGCGGCGGCAGGGCGGCGCGATCGATCTTTCCGTTATGCGTCAGGGGCAGTTTTTCCAGGACCACAAACGCGGCCGGCACCATATAGTCGGGCAGGACGGCCTTCAAATGCTGTCGCAACTCACCCGTGACGGCTTCGCCCGGCAGACTGCCGACGACATACGCCACCAGCCGTTTCTCACCCGGCACGTCCTCGCGCGCCAGGACAACCGCGTCCCGGACCCCGGGATGCTGGCCGAGCACCGACTCGATTTCACCCAGTTCCACGCGAAAACCGCGGATCTGGACCTGCTGGTCCGCGCGGCCGAGGTACTCGATGTCGCCGTCGGCGGTGAAGCGGCCCAGATCGCCGCTTCGATAGATGCGTCGCCCGGGCGCAAACGGGTGCTCGAGAAACCGCTCCCGCGTCAGCTCCGGACGCTGCAGGTAACCCAGGCTGACGCCGCTGCCCCCGACAAAAATTTCCCCGACGATGCCGATCGGCACCGGGCGAAGGTACGGATCCAGGATCAGGACCTCCAGGTCCGGGATCGGCCCGCCGATCATGCTTCCCTTGCCTGCGTCCAGATCCTGGCGCGTAATCCGCCGGTACGTGACGTGAACCGTCGTTTCGGTGATCCCGTACATATTGACCAGCTGCGGTCGGGCGTCGCCGTGGCGCTCGATCCAGGGCCCGAGAGCCTGCAGTTCCAGCGCCTCGCCTCCGAGAATGACGTAGCGCAGCGCAAGGGAATGCGGGTTCTTGTCCTCTTCCGCCTGGATAAGCTGCCGGAACGCCGAGGGCGTCTGGTTCAGGACGGTTACGGACTCACGTGCCAGGAGGTCGTAGAACTCGCCTGGCGAACGGCTGGTCTCGTACGGGATCACGACGACCCGCCCGCCGTGGAGCAGCGCCCCCCACAGTTCCCAGACGGAGAAATCAAACGCATAGGAATGAAATAGGGTCCACACGTCTGTTTCATCGAACTGGAACCAGTGAGCCGTGCGGTCGAAGAGCCGCAGAACGTTGCCGTGGGTCACAAGGACCCCCTTCGGCCTTCCCGTGGACCCGGACGTGTAGATCACGTAGGCAACATCCTCGGCTCCCACCCGCCTGGCGGAACCCGGCCCGCGCGCTCCAGGACCGACGTCCAGAGCCTCGAGATCCTCGAGGCAGACGATCTGCGCCTCGGCCGCCGGCAATCGCTCCTGCAAGCTCCTTTGGGTGACCAGCACCCTGGTCTGCGAATCCTGGAGCATGAACGTGAGGCGGTCGGGAGGATAGCGGAGATCGAGCGGAAGGTACGCGCCCCCGGCCTGGAGAATCCCCAGAATTCCGACCGCGAGTTCCAGATCGCGGTCCGTCGCGAGTCCCACGAGAACCCCGGGGCCGACCCCCAGCCCGCTCAAATGGCACGCCAGCCGGTGCGCCCGGCGGTCCAGCTCGCGGTACGTCAGCGACCGGCCGTTGCAACTGACGGCGACCCGCTCCGGCGTCCTGGCGACTTGTGCCGCGAATCGCTCGTGAATCGCACCTGCTGCCGGCACAGGGTCGGACGCGAGCAGCGCCCGGGCAAGCAGCGCCTTCTCTTCCTCCTGCGTGACATACCTGAGGGAGTGGGCTGGTGCATCCGGATGGGCTGCCATTTCGAGCAGAAGCTGGACGAGGTGCCCCAGCATGCGGTCGATCGCAGCAGCCTCAAAGCGATTTCGGTCATACTCCAGGGAAAGCAGCAATTCCTGCCCGCCGTAGCCGATCAGTGTCAGCGGAAAGTTCGTCTGCCCGCGATACTGAAAAGTGCGATTGGCCCACTCGGCTCCCGGCAACCGCAGCGACGCGTCGAGGCTTTGCTTCTCAAAGACCACCAGGGAGCCGCAAAGCGGCAGGCCGCGCGGAATTTCGCTCCAGGACTGGATCGCACCCAGGGCGGAATGCTCGAAGTCGCGGAGCGCCACGTGCCTGGCCCGCACGCGCTGCAAGAAACTCCGGGTGCTCGCCTCGCGATCCACGGCGATCCGCAGCGGAATGGTGTTGATCAGCAGCCCCACCATCGACTCGGCCCCCGGAACCGTACCAGAGCGGCATGCCCGCGTGGTGCCAAAGACGATGTCCTCCTTCCGGGTGTAGTGAGAGAGCAGCAGGGCCCAGGCGGCCTGAATCAGGGTATTGATCGTAACCGCGCAGGATGCGGCCGCGGCCTCCAGCCGAGCCGTCACCTCGCGCGGCAGTCGGCGCTGTTCCGCACCATGTCCCCTGACGACGGCGCCGGCCGAGGGGGCAGCTCCAAGCTCGACGGCTGTGGGCGCGGTAAATCCTGCCAGCTCCTTCCGCCAGAACTCTTCGCAGGCACCCTCCGGACGTTTCCCCAGCCACTCCAGGAACGTGCGGTAAGGCACCACCGTGTCGACCCGCGGTGCGTCGCCCGTGCCATACGCCCGGTAGTACTCGAAGACCTCGCGCAGCACGATCGGGAAGGAGCGGCCGTCGAGGATGGCATGATGGAACGTCCAGACGCAAAGGTACGCGTTGTCTCCGCACTTGAAGAGCACGTGCCGCATGAGGGGCGCACGGTCCATCGCGAAATCCCGCAGGCGGTCCTCTTCCAGAAAGCGTTCGAGCTTCGCGGCGCGTTCCTCATCCGAGAACTGCGTCCAATCCTCGCGGCGCCAGGCAAGCACCGGATCAGGGTCCACGACCTGAAGCAATTCATCGTGACCCACCCACGCGAAGCACGTCCCCAGAACCGCGTGCCGCCGAGCGACCTGCGCCCAGGCCTGCCTGAAGTTCTCCTCCTGAAGCGGTTCCCGAAGCGTGCACACGACCTGTTCGAGATCCACGCCGGACCCGGCGGAGGACAGGCTGTGGTACAGCATCCCCTGCTGCATCGGGGACAGAGGGTACGAATCCAGGGCGGGGGCAATCGTCATGTCGGTGTTCGGCAGTCGGACTGAGTGGGCGTCGCTTGGAACATCACCTTGCGTGACGTGCCCGCCGCGGAAATCCCGCAGCCGCGGTAACCGGGCACGGGCGGAACGCCAGGTGTGCCGCACCCCAAGGGGTCAGGCGCCTTCTGCGGCGGCCACGTGCGCCCGCCCCGAGCGGCGTCACTTGCCCGATGGGCCCGAGAAGACGCGGCAGGAACGCCGCGATCGGGAAGCCCGCTCCCGGGCGTCCGCAGGGCGCCGTGCCGCGGCCGAGGCACGCCGCAAGCCGGGACAACGCCAGGGTGTTCACCATCGAACTTCTGCGGGGGCCGGGCAGGCTACTTGCTGGGCACACCCTTCCGTTCGCGGCGACTGGCCGCTTCGGATTCGATCCGCAACTCACCTTCGTGGACGCGCACACTGGCCACGACACCTGCCTCGGCCGCCGGTCCCGCGATGGTGAAGGTGCCGTGAGCATCCCGGACGAGCGACGAGGCATCGCGCTGCCGCCACCAGCGGGCCGCCTCGCGGGGCAGCGCGTGCCATTGGAGCAGAAAAGGGGACGGGGGTCTTTTCCGCGCCTGTGGCCCTGGGGCGAAACGTTTTCTCGGATACGATTCAAGCAACTACCGCGCCGAACAGTTTTGCCCCCGTCCCCTTTTGTGGCCTAATTTGCCCCCGTCCCCTTTTGTGGCCTAAGCCGCGTATCCGGCTCGGGCACATTGGGAGCGTCTCCCTTGGGCTGTGGCTTGGCCATCTTGTTTTGGAACGCGGCTAGGCTCCGCGCGAACTTCCGCAAGAGCTGGAATTCTTCCTCGGTAACCCCAAGGTCGGCCGGGCTCACTGACACGCCCGTGCTCCATTGCTTATCGCCGGGCTGGAGCTTGAGTTGTTCGATGAGGTCGCGTTCAAGAAAGCCGAGATGGCCGGCACCGTAAAAGGCGGCCACCTCCGCCGGGGCGTCCGGCAATGCCAACTGGCGCTTGATTTCATCCAACACAACGGCGTTGCGCTTGGTCACCACGATCTCGGAAACCTTTCCATTGCCCGCCGCCATCATCGGATCTCCCGTCATCGAGGATTCGATCATGAAAATCCGCATCATCGCCTGTTGTGCCTTCGGCGTCGCCTGAAGCCGGTCCAGCACGGCCCGTGTCGCCGCGTCCGGTTGAGGAGGCATCACGTCACCCGGAGGCATCATGCCGGCGCCGGGCATGGGCACGCCGCCTTTCTGCAACAGCCTTTTCATCTCGTCCTGTGTCAGATCGCAAAATTTGAAACCCGCATGCTCATAGTTGATGCCGTCGGGCTGGCAGACCAGCCCATGAGCCTTGGCCATCATCGGAAACATGCTGCCTTGGCCCGGTCCTTGGGCGATTTTTTTCCGTCTTTGCCGATGCCGACATCCTCGAATAGCACCACCGGCATGCGGTCAAGAAACTCCTGGGTTTTCTGATAATACTCCTTGGTTCCCATGTGCGTGGTCCCGACCAACCAGACGCCAGGGCCTTTGCCTGCCGCAGGAGCCAGATGGCGGGATGCGAACTGGAGTTGCATCTCTCCGGTGGCAGGATCGTCCAAGACCTGCACATAGTCATTGATCTTGTGTGTCACCGGTTGGGCGGCGTTCGCAGGCCGATCTGCAGCCACGGCGCCGGCTGCTAACAGGGGCCATCCGGCGAGGGCCAGGCAGGGCAGAATCGTCAACAATTGGAATCCGGTTACAAGCGGGTGTTTTAAGCGAATAGGCATGGCGATGGAGTGAACATGTGTTGTCGCGCGGGCGAACATATACGCCTTGTTCGCGCTGACAAGACTATTTCACCTATTCAAGCAATACTGAGAGGCTTCTCTGCTGAGAGGCTGCTGAGAGGCTGCTGAGAGGCGATGTGAAGTCAGCCTTCGCCTATTTTGACGCGCACGGGCGATTGTTATAAGGATAATGGAAAGCTACGCGGCTGTCAATTCGCCCGCGAACCCCGTTTTGGACCGCGCAGTTGTGTCCGGAGCGGCCGGTGGCCGGGCGGCCGGCCGTGTGGTGGGCGGGACCCGTGGCCATCGGACGCCTTGGGGATCGAACCGGTTGCCCCGAATCACTGCTATGAAATGGTTTGCCACGCACCAGCGGCGAGCCCAAGCGGTCCAGCGAGCGCGCAGCGGCCCTGTCGAAGCCGCAGCAGGCTTTTTCGAAATGCCCGGCCGCAGCCTTCATTCGTACAGAAACACGGCCTGCTGGGCTTCCGCCTCGCGCTGCTGTTCGGCCAGATATTCCGCATCCAGGACGAGGTGACGACCGGCGGATGCGGATTCGCCACCCGCAGCGTCGCCCGTGAACTCCGGGTCCAGGACCAGTTGCACCTCGCGCGGCGGTCGCGGTCGCCGCGGGAGCCGTGGAGGTCGGGCCGGGGGCAAGCGGGTCAGCGGCCCTTGCCGCAGACCGCAGTGCTCGAGAATCCGCCGGATGACTTCCTCCTGGCGGGCCTCGATGAAACTGATGACCTGCATCGCACCGCCGCACTGGGTGCATTTCAGCGGGTCGGGCGATTCCAGGGGGTCAGGTCCATGTTTTCGGCCAGGGCGTTTGGGTTTGGCAGAGCTTTACAACCGAAAAATGGACCAGCCCCCGCCCTGTGAACGGTTACGGGCCCAACTGCGGGCTTGCCGGCGGCGCGTGGCATCGGTCTTGGCTGCTTGAAGCAGCTGCCGGTCGACCGTCACGTCGTCGCCGCCTTGAGCCTCGCGCGGTCAGGAGCAAGACGTTTTTTGGGAGGGCGAGGCTCCTGCCGAGCCGATGCGTTGACCGCGGTTTCGGCCCGGCAGGAGCCTCGCCCTCCCAGAATTGCGTAGCCTTTCTTGGGCACGCGGAGGGTCCCGGCTGCGATGCCTCGCGCGGCCAGGAGCGAGACGTCTGGCCGCAGCGGCCACCGTGCGATCGGCCGTGCCGTGGACGCTGGGCCGGATCTGTCAGACGTCTCATTCCTGCCCGCACGAGGTATAAATCGGTGACGAAACCGGTGACGGCACACGGAGTGTGCCGTCTACGCGGGTGCCTGCTACGTAACTGTTCACGGGCTAGCGCCGGACGTGCCGCACCTACGTCGGTGGAGGACTTTCCCTGATTCCAGGGGGTCAGGTGCATGTTTTCGGCCAGCGCGGATCCGCGCGGTCGAGTTGATCGGCCGAAAAGTGGACCAGACCCCGGCCCGTGAACCGTTACCTGCGTCACTGCACCTCCGCCACCTCCAACTGCAGCCGCCCCAGGATCTGCACGACCGGCAGGAAGACGCTCAAGGCGGAGGCGCCCGTCAGGTTCGACTCGGCCAGCTTCAAGTGCCCGCCGCCGATCCCGCCCATCCCCAGGGTCCCGTCCAGCGGAACCCAGCGGTCGCCGATCCAGGCCTCGGACCACATGTGATAGGCGAAACCCTGTTCGGCAGGATAGTACACCAGCCCGATCGCGACGCGCGCCGGAATGCGCCGCGCGCGGCAGAGGGCCGCCAGCAGCACCGCGTGCTCGGTGCAATCCCCCTCCAGCGACCGCGCCACCTCGGCGGCCGACGCCAGCGCCTGGGAAAAGTCCTTGGCCCGGATCGCCTGGTGCACGTGCCGCTCCAACGCCTGGGCCAACCGCCAGGGATCGGTTTCGCCGGGCGCCACGCTGCCGGCCATCGTCACGACCCGCTCATCGGTACTCTGAATCAGTGCATTGGGCGCCAGATCGTTGTCCCTGGGCCGCTGGCTATCCGGCAGCGACCTGGCCGCCGGTTCATCCGGTGTCAGCCGGCGCACCGTGATCTCCGCCACGTGGGGTCCCAGCGGCCGCACCGTTTGCAACGGGCCGCTGACGAAAATGCTGCTGGGGTCCCCGTCCTCAAGTGTGGCACGGTAGACGATGACCGCGGTGCGGTGCGCGTCGCGCAAGGGGCGCGGCACCCGGACCAGCGTGCTGCGCCCCAGGTCGAATTCGGCGGGCTCCGACTGTTCCAGGGCCCCCGCCCGCGTGGTTCGAAAGGCGACCTGGTTGATGCCTTCCACCACGCTCTTGAGGGTCTGTCCCGTCTGATCCGTCCAGAGCGTCGACACGAGTGCCGGCTGGCCATCGAGCACCACCTGGCTGCGGATCCTGAGCAGCCGGTGCGTGCCGTTCAGCAGGGAGGTCTCTTCGTATGGTCCGGCCTCCAGCCGGATCTCCGCCACCTGGTTGAAAACCGGCATCAGGGCCTGCAGCGTGCGCCGCTCGCCGGGCTGCATCGGTTGCGATTCCAACGACGACTCGGTGGCGAAGAACCCGCCCCAGGAAGCGTCCCAGGGGATCTCGGATTCCTGGGTCAGCCCACCCGAATCGGTCCGAATCTTCAGCCGCTCCCCCTCCGCCCGGACCTCCGTCACCAGGCGGCTGGACCCGCTGGCCATCTCGCTGCGGCCATGTCGCAGCCGGCCGTCCAAGGTCTCGACGCTGGTCAGCGTCAGTTCCTGCTGGACGACCTGGCCAAAACGGCGGAGCGTGATCCGGTTGTATCCGATGGTCTCGCGGCACGGCACGCCGTCGTCGGTCCGCGGCGCGACGCGCGTCTGGCCGTAGCCGATCCGCGCAGCGCCCAGATAGTAGACGTCCCAGGTCTCCCGGGTTTCGACGTCGGCTTGCTTGCCGGCCGCTGCGGGCTGTGCCACGGAGGTATCCGGCGGGGGGGCGGGCGGGGCGCCGCAGCCGGCTGACATGGCGAGCGTCGCCAGCCACGGCAGGAAGGTGCGGAAGCCATCGCCGCGTCGAAGGCTCAACAGTTCATCGATCACCGGCCACCTCGCGGCTCGCCCCGGCTGCCGCGCGGACCACGCCGCCACCGGCGTCCCGCACGTCTGGCACCGGGCGGCAGGAACGGGCTCAGCCACCTTCCTCGGCGTACCGACCAGCCAGATTCACATGCGGTTAGCGCCGACAAAGGCGCCACACGCCTGAGCCCCACCCGACGGTTCGGTCCATTTCACAAGTTCGGGTTCGGCAAATTAGCCGCCGGGCGCTAGCCCCCGGTTTTTCCCGGATCAGCCGCGGTACTAGCGCCCCGCGGCTGATCCGAAAATTCAACTTGGACGATGCACAACCTTTTCCCTCTGAGGAAGAGGGATCGCGGATCGCGTCATACTCCGGGCCGTGCGCGGACCAGCAAGACGCGGCGCGCGCCGCTCAGCATAGCAAATCGCCAACCGGCGCGGCCCCCCGCGCGCCGAGCCCCAGCGGCCGTCGATGGTCACGGCCTCGGTCGTGGGCAAACTCATCCCAACCGTTCGGTCCCAGAGAGGATTCGTGCGATTCACGCGGCGCGCCGCCGGGGGCTGGCCGCTTGGGGGCAGGACGGGTGCTAGACTTCGGCAGCATCCGCGACGGTGGACCGAACTGCCGCGGTGACCGAGGGCTTCCGCAACGGTTACGCGAACAGGGCCGTCTGTGCCGGTCCTGCCGACCGGATGCGGGCGGCTGCGGCGGGTCGGTGGGCTCAGGCCCCGGAACCGGGTCGGAACCGGGAAAGTCGCGGCCCCCTGCCCGGCCGCGGGCAACGCCGCAGCCGGACCATCCGGACCTGTGGGCTGCCCCGTCCCCGCGGGCCGCGTTCGATCCCAGCACCTTCGCCAAAGCGTGAACTAGGTTTTGAGTGGCGAGCGGGACTTGTCCCCCTCGGGCAATTCCCGATCCCGCGTACCGCGCAAGAGATCATCGATGGGCTTTTTGAAGAAACTCTTCAATAACGTTCTCCACGAAGGTGCACCGGTGTTGACCAGCAGTAGTTTTGACAAGCTCACCCAGGACGAGTTGGAAGCCCACCTGGGCGTGCAACGCTATGGCGATTTTCATCTGACCGACGCCGTGCGGCCCTCGTACGATCTGAAAGTCATCCCCTGCCAGGGTTACCGGCACGACGTCTACCAGGATGACGAGACCGGTGCGACGCTGCCGGTGCTGATGGGCGCCGCGTCGAACGAGATGCTGTTCGAGCTGTTCATGGAGTTGCTGGAGCCGCTGGGCCAGGTGGTCGACGTGGTGCTGGAGACCAGCCATGCCCACCACGGGCGCGGACACCTCGATCTGTACCGGGAACATATGGACACCCCGGTGCTCATGAGCATCCTCTGGGACTTCGAGGACCTCCTGACCAATGACGGCTGCACCGGGATCGCTGTGCTCAACCCCGGACTGCCGCAGGAGGTTCAGTTTGACGAACACAAGCTGCTGATCGTCTATGGCCGGGACCTGCGGCCGTATGAGCGGATTCTGCGGTCGCACGATGTCTACTGCGACGAACAGATCAAGTTCATCACCGAGGCCGAGCATGTGCACTCGTCCAGCGAGAGCTATCTGCGGCGCTTCGAGGAATTGAAGATGCGGCTGGGCATGGACGGCCATTGCGGCTGACCGCAGCGCCTTTCGCGGCCAGCCCCGGCCCGGGGGTGACCTCCCGCCCAGCGCCTTGCGGGTCGCCGTTGACCGGCTGCAAGCCAATCGGTCCGCCGACCTCCATCCCGCAAGCCCGCGCCGGCCGAAAGGCCTGGGCTCGACCCCCAGCCGTCTCGGCCCATCTTCCGCCTGGCTGGGAACTGCGGCTCTTGGTGGTCCGCAGCCACGTCACGCGGCCGTCCGCCGCGGCGCGTAACCGTTCACAGCCCGGTGGGCCTGATTCCAGGGGGTCAGGTCCATGTTTTCGGCCAGCGCGTATCTGCGAGGTCGAGTTTGTAGGCCGAAAAATGGACCAGACCCCGACCCGTGAACGGTTACGGCGGCGCAGCAGGCTCAGAAGGCGTAGACCCGGTCGTCCAGCTTGACCACGATCTGGCCCTCCAGGGCCAGGTACCGCCCCACCTCCGGGCCGTGGCGCGTGACCAGCTCGAAATACCCCGGACTGTACCGCTCGACGGCGGTGATCTCCGCCTCGGGTGTGTCGGCCGCCCGCGAATCCACCCAGCGCCCGCCCCGCAGAAAGAAGGTCCGGGCCCCGACGTTGCGGACCGTTTCCACCGTGACGGCGCGATCCTGCTTCGCATCGAGCAGGGTCACCGCTCCGCTCGGTGCGGCCAGCGGTGCCCGGCGGAGACTGTCTTTGGCCAGCCGCTGTGCGAACCCCTCCCGCCCCGCCTCCTGGGCCAGGCCATTCAACGCCTCGTCGGCCCGCGCGCGGTGCTCGGCCACCCCCCCCAGCGGCTGCTGGTCGTCGGCCAGGAACGACGTGTAGGGGGTCAGGATGCCGTGCTGCAGCGAGAGTTGGACCAGTTCGTCGACCAACTCCTGGTTCTTGCCGTGCAGATCAATCTGGTCGATGATCTCGCCCACCCGGCGCGTGGCCCAGAGCTTTTCGATGAAGGCATAACTCTCGTCGGCCGAACTCTCCACCAGCTGGCCGGGAAAATCGAGGGTCAGGGAATTGTCCGCGACCTGGCCGCGGACGGTGACCTTCGCCGCGCCCGGTTTGCGGTAGCGGCCCACCACGACCAGCTGTTCGCCCGCGAACAGGTCGTATACCTCGCGGGGATAAACCCGGTTCACGGCCGCTCCGTCCGCCACGGTCAGGCCCTCGAGGTCAAATTCCAGCCGCGCGTCGGTCAGCACCGGCGAACCGATGCGCTGGTAGAGGCGGCTGACGCGGTCGTCAATCGCCTCGTCCGGCCGCACATACTCCGTCTGCCCGAAGTTCTCCCGCGCGAGCTTGTCCAGCAGGCGGGCGTTCACGTCGTAGCCCACGCCGAAGGCGAACAAGCGGGCCCGCACCCGATTCCGCTCCCGGGCCTGGGCCACGATCTGCGGCACCTTCGTTTCGCCCGTGGTGGGCAGGCCGTCGGACAGGAAGAGCACGTAGCTCGGGAGCGACCTATCGGTCAGCTGCGTAAGAACCGCCTTGAGGGCCCCGTCAAGATTGGTGGCACCGCCGGCGTACAGCCCCGCCACGAAACCCCGCGCGGCCTGCCGCGTTTCGTCCGTGACCGTCTGCAGCCCGGCGCGAAAACTCTCCACCACGCTGTCGTAGGCCACGATGTTGAACAGGTCCCCCGGGCGGAGGTTGTCCAGCACGTGCAGCAGCGCCGCCTGGGCCTGCTCCATCTTCTTGCCGGCCATGCTGCCGGAACGGTCCACGGCCAGCACGACGGCCTTCCGCGGTATCTCACTCGCGCCCGTGGGCAACTGCGGGGTGACCAGCAGCAGGAAATAACCGTCGTCGCCGGAATCGGGCCGGTAGCTGAGCACGCTGGCCGCGACCGCCTGGTCGCCGACGTCGTAGAGCAGCCGGAAATCGCTGGCCGGCACCAGCTGGCTGCCTGTCCACTCCACCTGGGCCTGCAGGTTGCCGGGGCGGGCCACCTGCACCGAATGCGTCGGGCTGTAAACGTTCTTGATCGGCGCCTGGCTCTGGATGTTGACCTGCAGCCGCACCGCTTCCACCGGTTGGGAGGTGTACTTCGCGGTGCTCAGCGGAAACACAAACTCCGTCAACCCGCTCATCGTGCGGCAGACCTGCGAGTAGCGCAACGTTACCGACCGCTCGGCGCCCGGCGGAACCGGAAAGATGCTGGTCTTGAACATCCCGGTGCCGATCCACTCCATCAGGGCCGGGTCCTGGTTCCGCCGTACGTACGATTCGTAAATGCGCCGCGCCTCGTCGGCTCCCAACAGCTGCGCCTCGTATTCCTTGCCATCCACCATAAACGTCAACTGGTCGACGGCACCGTCGTAGGGCAGCGGAAAGACGAATGCCACCTCCATCTGGCGGCTGCCCGTGTTGACAAATGACTGGCTGACCTGAACCTTGGCAATCTGGTCCACGAGATTCACGTTGACCGCCAACTGGCGAATCCGGTACGAAACTGGCGGCTCGGGGTGAGGATGCGGACGGGGGGACGGCACCACGATGATCGGACGGGGGAGACGAAAATCGTGATCCTCCCGCACGTCGACCAGCAACCCCTGGGCCCACAGGCAGGACGGCCCCAGAAACAGGCTGGCGAACAGGAGGCTCCACCAGCGGCTCGAGCCGCGGACGCGCAAGTTGCCGAATCTGCCCATCGTTGCATGCTCCTAAATCTGGCCGTCGCGACGCGCGATCCGCCTCCGGTGCCGTCCGCCGGCTCTCTGCCCAGTCGTCGCGTTACCCCCCACCCGCCGTCGGCCCGCTGCCGGGCGACTTGAATCCGCCACGTAGCCTTGCGTGTCTCCGGGAGGGCGAGGCCCTCCCGGGCCCCAAACCCGCTCGACGCACCGGTTCGGCAGGAGCCGCACCCGCCCAAGATCGTGCACCTCTGGTTGGCGTCTGCCCGCCTGGACCTGTTTCCGAGGTTCACGCAAGGCTGCTTCGTCCGGCCCCGCGGCGGACCGTTAGACGTCGCGTGGTGTCAGCGCGTTCCCGCCCCCGAGCAGAAAAAGGGTCCGGTCCGGGGACGCCCGGCGGTCAGGAGGCCAGGCGACGCCGAGGAGCAGATGGCGGAAGCGGCGTTGTCGCCGCCGACGAAGCTGATCGGCATGACCCAGTGGTCGCTGACGAAGCTCCGCGACTACTTGGTCGAGCAGGCTGTCCTGGCTCAGATCCGCTTGTCGTGGTGGCGAGAATTGCTCCGTCGCTACGGCGTTCGTGGGCGTCCAAGAGGCGGACAAAAAGCGAACAACGGAGGATGCACCTATTCGGCGGCAACCCAGCCCTTCTGGTGCCCGAGGTTGCAGACCTTGCCGCTGAGAACCGCTTGGGCAAGGAGGCGCGAGACGCAGGAACCTTTCAGGCCAATGTGCTCGCACACGTCGCGGAACAAGACCACGTCGCCCCGCTGGCGAATGAAGTCAGCCACTTCGCGCCAACGGCCAGGGGTGGGAATATCGTCGTCGGTCAGCGGGATGACGCCGGCGACGCCGAGGTCGTCGCGGAGTTCGATCACGCCGTCCCACATCGTGACCCGATAGCCGTTCATTTTGCGGCGCTCGCGGCGCAGCGTGACCCGCTTGACCGTCTGCCGAATGGCGAACGACAGCTTTTCGCGGTCTGCCTCCGACAAGCGCTCGAGCAGTCCATCGAGCCGGCCGATGACCTCCAGGGCCTCCGGCGACGGCGCACCCTCGCCGCGGGCCTGCCGCAGCTTGTCTTCTATATTGGCCTCCTGCTCTCGCCAGCCAGCCAGCCAGCAGCTTCGAGATGCCGGGAATGTCCTCGGCGTTCGCAAGCGCCAGGTTCTCGGTGGCGCGTTCGATCTTGGCCCGCAGCGCTTCGATCTGCGATTCGAGCCGGCCGACGTTGGCCTCGGCCTTCTTGGTACGGCGAGTGATCTCGCTGCGGATGGCTCGCTTGGTGCGCTCGTCGGCCATGAATGATTGAAGCTTGGCGAGCACACCATGCTCGATGGTGTCGGCGCGAAAGCCCGGCCGGTCATGTTCGTCGGGATGCTCCTCGAACTCCTTCGGCGGCAACGTGTAATACCTTCGCACCACCTTCCGGTCGGAATGGCTCATGGTGCCGCCTTGCAATCGTCGTCCGTCGCCCAAGTAGACGACGCCAGTCAAGAGGTATCGGCCCGGTGTCGGGGCCTTTGACGGCTTGTGGTTCCGCCGCAGCATCCGCTGGGCGCGGTCGAACAGATCGCGCGACACCAGCGGCTCGTGGGCTTCCTCGCAAACGATGCCTCCGTCGTCGAACAGGCTGCGGAACTTGCCGCGTCGGCGTTTCTTTCCGGCGACGATGGTGCCGATGTAAACCGGGTTGGTCACCGTTCGCCGCACGCTGCTGGCGTTGAACCGCTTGCCGAACATGGTTCGCACGCCTTGGCGGTTGAGTTGCCGGGCGACCGCGCCGCACGAAGCGCCGCCTGCGACCGCCTCAAACATTGTCCGCACCGCTTCGACAGCCTTCGTATCGCTGGACGCCACGAGCCGCGAGGCCCATTGAATCGGCCGACGAAACTTCTCGGTCGGTCCGACGCGACGCACGACGCGTCCGGTCTCATCGAGAATCTCGCGGTCATACCCGTAGGGTGGACCGCCCTGCTTCTTCCCCTGGCTGATCGCCAGACGCTTGCCGCTGAGGCTGCGGTCGGCGAGTCGCACAGCTTCCTCTCGGGCACCATATTGGTCAACGATGGCGGTGATCACGCCGCCAAGGTTCGAGAAGTCGAGCTCGCCGCGCTGGCAGGTGACGATCTTCACGCCAGCATCGCGCAGCAGTTTCCAATGCACCATCGCGTCAAACACGTCCTCACGCGACATGCGGCTCTGCTCCGAAAGCAGCACGGCGCAGAACGCCCCGCTCTTGGCGTCCGCCAGCAGCTTCTGGAAATCCTTGCGCTTGCTGGACTCCGTGCCGGTCAGGCCGTGGTCTTCGTACCAGCGCACGATTCGATAGCCGAGCCGCTTGGCCAGCGCTCCAATGTCTTTCCGCTGGCGGGCGGGGCTATCCTGTTGCTGGTCGCTGCTCATGCGGACGTAGCCGACTGCCGGCTTCGTCGTGGTCTTGCTCATCGCATTTTCCTTTCGTTCTTGGGGATTCGGTTCGCATGGCGAACGCCGCCGCGCCAGGACACAGTTACCTCAGCCTTGCCGCAGACATCCAGCCAATGGCCGCGACAGCGCGGACGGGTGGCCCGCGTTGGCGTCGCGGGGCCGGTCGGACGAGCGGTCCAACCGTAAGAAGAGGCCGCAACGTGCGGCCTCGTGGGCGAACTGGTGGCCAAACGGGGGCGTCAGATGCCTGCCGTGGTCGCCACGGAGAATTCGCCGCCGCGTGGTGCCCGCTTGGCCGCACCGCGCCAACCGCCAATGGCGCGGAGCATCTTGCACTTGGCGGCAATCTCTCGCTTGGTCGGCAGGTACTCCAGCGTGCCGTTCTTGGCCCGCGTCCACCTCCCGCGATCCACCCACCGTCCCTCCGTCTCCCATTCCCGAACCAGGCCCTCCAACATCTTCTGCTCGTTCATCGTTCTGGCTCCTCGTTGTGTGGTCCCCGCCGCAGACCATCTGCATGCGGGAATGACACTGAGCCAGCAGTTCGGAACGATTGCAAGGCTTTGCCAGGAAACGTTTTATGGCGTCGCAACGGCAACCGGCGCGGCCCCTCAGTTTTCAGGTTTCGCGGCATTGGACCAAAGGTGTCCAATCCGTTCGCTACGCTGATGGCGTCGGCGGCTCGAATCGACGACAATGGCGATTTTTGCCATCCCGGCCAACGCCAGGCACTCGCGATTTGCGGTGGTGCCGCGGTGGCGGAATTGCATTTCCGATGGAGCATTTGTCGGCTGGACCATCACTCGCGGTGAGAAGATCAAAATGTCAATCACGAGGAAAAGTGCCGTCCACCATCTCACAACGACGATTGCCTTTGTTGGAATGACGATCTGCCCGTTCGGATGTCGTGACACTGGGACGAGCCACAAGAACGACAAGGCGCAGTCGACCGGACCAACTTCATCTGCGGCGAGCGATGGAGACACCGAAAGCTACGTCAAGCGACTCACGGCCGATGGCTGGGATCAACGTGCCGCCGAATCCGTTGTTGGACTCAATGCTGAATGGCTTGCCATTCAAGCGGACGAGAACCCGGCTGGACTTGAAATTCAACTCAAGCTCCTCGGCAGCTTGGGGAAGCACTCCGACCTTCACGGGTTCCTAACTGATCACCCGGAAACCGCTGGTTTGCTGGCAGCAGCGGCCGACCCACAATTGGTCGCTGATACGCTCCGCACGGCGGCCAATGGCGGCGAATACGACCGCGTCGCTGGGCTGTACGTGCAGAGTGCCGCTCCTCGCGATGCCGCGGATGTTGCCCAGGCGCTGAAGGCGAACCACGACTTAACTGAGGTTTTGCAATCTTTCAGGTCAATCCTAATTGAGTCATTACGTGTTCCTTGTCTTGAAGTTTTTCGGTGACTTGATCGATGGCCCACGAAAGGGTCG
>Ga0209398_1000120_pt1 | contig 59498 bp, 45 predicted proteins | sample AshMeaBigSpring_FD_184125 | JGI IMG/M metagenome (GOLD analysis project Ga0209398, IMG submission 184125) | Groundwater microbial communities from Big Spring, Nevada to study Microbial Dark Matter (Phase II) - Ash Meadows Big Spring (SPAdes)... | ecosystem: Environmental > Aquatic > Deep...
CAGGTATTAAGTCCTCTACTCGCGGACGTTTTACTCTCTTTTTCTTTTCCATGTTCAAAGTTATAATTTTGTTCGTGCTTTTCTAACTTTGACACACTTTTTTGAATGGCCTCGAAAAGTGGATAATCTCCATTTTATTGCCCTCTTACTCTTAAATGATTTTTACAGGATACAAAACTACGAAAATAATGGGGTAAATCGAACAATGAAATCACTATAATATTTACCTTTGTTCCGTTTTCTTAAAACCGAAGAAATATGTCAACTTATTCAGAAGATACGCGCAAGGTGACCACTCACCGCCTGATTGAAATGAAAAATCGAGGCGAGAAGATTTCCATGCTGACTGCATACGATTACTCGATGGCTACGCTGATAGACGCCGCCGGAATGGATGTAATACTGGTGGGCGATTCGGCCTCGAACGTGATGGCCGGGAATGTGACTACACTACCCATGACTCTCGATCAGATGATCTACCACGGCAAGTCGGTGGTGCGGGCCGTGAAACGCTCGCTGGTGGTGGTAGATATGCCGTTTGGCAGCTATCAGGGCAACTCGATAGAGGCGCTGGCCTCAGCCATCCGCATCATGAAGGAGACGCACGCCGATTGTGTAAAAATGGAGGGCGGATCTGAAATCAGAGAATCGGTGGAGCGGATTCTCAGTGCCGGCATTCCGGTGATGGGGCACCTCGGTCTGATGCCGCAGTCGATCAACAAATACGGAACTTACACCGTGAGAGCCAAAGAGGAAACAGAAGCCAAAAAGCTGATTGAAGACGCACATTTGTTGCAGGAGATTGGCTGCTTTTCCATTGTGTTGGAGAAGATTCCGGCATCGCTGGCCACACAAATTGCATCAGAACTGACGATCCCTATTATCGGCATTGGAGCCGGTGGTGGTGTGGACGGACAGGTGCTGGTGATGCACGATATGCTGGGCATCAACCGCAACTTCTCGCCCCGTTTTTTGCGTCGTTATGCCAATCTGGCCGATGTGATTACCGATGCGGTCGAAAACTACATCCGCGATGTTAAATCACACGATTTCCCCAACGAAAAAGAGCAGTATTGACCCAAACAGCGGTCGACGCTACGCCTGAGGGCCCTTTTTTTGATTTTACACTGCATTATATTGAATGAAATTGATAAACAGATGGCAAAAAATACCGCAGAAATTTGTACTTTTGTCGTCCGAAAATGACTAACTGATAATAGATTATGTTTGAAAATTTAAGTGAAAGACTCGAAAGGTCATTCAAAATACTCAAAGGCGAGGGAAAAATATCCGAAATCAACGTAGCCGAAACGCTGAAAGATGTGCGTAAAGCCCTGTTGGATGCCGACGTTAACTACAAAGTTGCCAAATCATTTACCGATACCGTAAAAGAAAAAGCACTCGGAATGAATGTGCTTACTTCGCTCAAACCGGGACAGTTGATGGTGAAGATTGTGCACGACGAACTGGCAGCTCTGATGGGCGGCAGCAGTGTCGATATCAATCTGAAAAACAAACCGGCCATCATCCTTATGTCGGGTTTGCAGGGTTCGGGAAAGACTACCTTCTCGGGCAAGCTGGCCAAATTGCTCAAAACCAAACGCCAGAAAAATCCGCTGTTGGTGGCCTGCGACGTTTACCGTCCGGCAGCTATCGAGCAGCTCCGGATTTTGGGTGCTCAGATAGAGGTGCCTGTTTACTGCGACGAAGAGAATAAAAACCCGATTGCCATTGCCAATGCCGGTATACGGTATGCCAAAGAGCATGGTCACGACCTTGTAATCATCGATACCGCCGGTCGTTTGGCTGTAGATGAATTGATGATGAATGAGATCGCAGCCATCAAAGCGGCTGTGAAGCCCGACGAAATTCTGTTCGTTGTGGACTCAATGACCGGTCAGGATGCTGTTAATACGGCCAAAGAGTTTAACGACCGCCTCGATTTCGACGGAGTTGTGCTTACCAAACTCGATGGAGATACCCGCGGTGGTGCTGCGCTTTCTATCCGCACTGTTGTGAACAAACCCATCAAGTTTGTGGGAACCGGCGAAAAGATGGAGGCACTCGATGTTTTCCACCCTGAGCGTATGGCCGACCGGATTTTGGGCATGGGAGATATCGTCTCGTTTGTAGAGCGTGCGCAGGATCAGTACAACGAAGCCGAGGCTCGTCGTTTGCAAAAGAAAATTGCCAAGAATCAATTTGACTTCAACGACTTTTTGGGTCAGATTAATCAAATAAAAAAGATGGGTAATATCAAGGATCTGGCAGCCATGATTCCGGGTGTGGGCAAAGCAATAAAAGATGTTGAGATCAATGATGATGCATTCAAAAGTGTGGAAGCGATGATTCAATCTATGACGCCGAAAGAGCGCGAAAATCCGCAGATTCTGAACGGAAGCCGCCGCCAGCGTATTGCCAACGGTAGCGGAACATCTATCGCCGAGGTCAACCGACTGCTCAAGCAATTTGAGGAGACCCGCAAGATGATGCGAATGGTGAGCAATGCGCAGAGTAACCCGGCATTGATGAAGAAACTGAAAAGATAAATAAACAGAACTATGAAATTAATTGACGGAAAAGCAATTTCTGACCAAATAAAAACAGAAATTGCAGCTGAGGTGGCTCAGATAAAAGCCAATGGCGGAAAAATACCTCACCTGGCTGCGATATTGGTGGGGCACGATGGCGGTAGCGAGACTTATGTGGCTCACAAAGTGAAATCGTGCGAGCAGGTGGGTTTCAATTCTACTCTGGTACGCTTCGAAAGTGATGTGACTGAGGCTGAGTTACTGGCAAAAGTGGATGAGCTCAACAATGATGCAGATATTGATGGATTTATCGTGCAATTGCCTTTACCTAAACACATCAACGAGCAAAAGGTTATTGAAGCAATCGATTACCGCAAAGATGTGGATGGTTTTCATCCGATCAACGTGGGACGTATGTCAATCGGACTTCCCTGTTTTGTATCGGCTACACCTGCCGGTATTATGGAATTGCTGAAACGATACGACATTGACACGCAGGGCAAACATTGCGTGGTGTTGGGACGCAGTAACATTGTGGGCAAACCGGTGGCCAATCTGATGATGCAAAAAGGCAAACCGGGAAATGCAACGGTAACGGTATGCCACAGCTATTCCAAAGATTTGAAAGAGCAATGCCTCAATGCAGACATTATCATTGCCGCACTTGGTGTTCCTGAATTCCTGAAAGGCGAAATGGTAAAAGATGGTGCTGTTGTGATTGATGTCGGTACCACCCGCGTGCCCTCTACACTGACCAAATCGGGCTTTAAGTTGACCGGCGATGTGAAGTTCGACGAAGTAGCACCTAAGTGTTCATATATCACGCCTGTTCCCGGCGGTGTAGGACCAATGACTATTGTTTCGTTGTTGAAGAATACCCTGTTGGCCGGTAAAAAAGAGATTTACAAATAAAAAAATAGCGCAAAAGTGTTGCAGGAATCAGAATTACTACTTATCTTTGCATCGCTTTTGCAAAATGGTGGTTGTAGCTCAGTTGGTTAGAGCGTCGGATTGTGGTTCCGAAGGTCGCGGGTTCGAACCCCGTCTCCCACCCGAAAAGGCCGGTTCAGAAATGAGCCGGTTTTTTTTTGTTTTTAGGGGGTGATTGTGAAATTAATTTCAAAACCCATTGTAAATCAAAAAGAAACATTTATCTTTGCACCCTCAATTTTGTTTAACTATATAAATCAAAGAAACATGTACTTAAGTGCAGAAAAGAAACAAGAGATCTTTGAGAAATACGGAAAGTCTAATACTGATACTGGCTCACCTGAAGCGCAGATAGCATTATTTTCCTACCGCATCTCTCATTTGACTTCACATTTGAAGGCAAATCACAAAGATTATAGCACAGAGCGCGCTCTGAAAATGTTGGTTGGTAAACGTCGTCGTTTACTCGATTACCTGAAAGATCGTGATATCGAGAGATATCGTGCTATCATCAAGGAACTGGGTATCAGAAAATAAGAAATTGTTTTCGAAACACCAAAAAAAACAAAAGCCGCCCCGATTACCCGGGGCGGCTTTTTTGTTGTTATTTTTTTTGTTTAGCCGAGCGTTATCTCTTCAAATCCGGAGTCGGCTTTGCTGTTGGCTTTTTCCAGTTTTCGGTAGATGAGCGTCTGCATCATGTAGATGAGTGGAATTGACACAAACAAACCAATCAAAAACGCAGCGACACCCAATATCACAATGGCAATATTGCTCAAATACAACAAGACCAGATGGCCTGCATGGCTCCGTGTAAGCTCCATGCTCTTTTTAATACTCTCCATCGCTCCACAGCCTTTATCCACAATCAGGTAAGGATAAAACATCCAGCGTATAGAGAGGTATATGGCCGGAATAAAAAGCAATAACCCCACAATAATAAACGTGCTTGCATTGTTCGCAACTTCCGGCATCGCGGCCAGTTTGCCCAGCTCTCTGTATTCCGGTTTATCTGCTATTCCGGGCATTGTGCTGATTTTGGCCATAAGTCCGACTATGAAAATCAAAACAGGCACAACCATGGGCAACGATACCAGTATATTAGCCAATAGCATTTTGAAAAACTTCGACATTTGACCTGTAAAAGAGTCGAGTCCGGGCTCCTCACCGTCTGCAATTTGCAGAGCCATTTTTGTGATACCCAACCCAAAAATCACACCAATTGAAAGTTGAATAACACTTCCAAGCCCGCCCTTGATAAAGAGAGACTGAAGAAACAGCGCGATCAAATAAAGAATAAATACACCATCTATCAGAAACAGATTCTCATTTTTAATCAACTTCCAGGAGTCGGACAATGCTTCGCGAATAGAAAATACTTTTTTCATACCATCAGTTTTATTTTGAATTAATCAGTGGGCAAATGTATATAAATTAATCGATATTTTTGCGCACTTTAACCAAAAACTGCTGCATAGCGTCGTTGTCTTTGTTGTCGATAATGGTTATCAACTCTGCCAGTTCTTTGCGTATGGCGGCCAGCTGACCGGTGGTGTATGGGTTAAACAGAATCTCGCGCAGGAGGTAATCGTCCTCCGACAACAATCCGCGGGCAATGGCCATGTGCTTCTTGAATGTGGTACCCGGTGCCTCCTGATGCTTCATCACCGAGGCAAACACCAGTGTGGATGCAAACGGAATAGAGAGCGAATAGGCGATGGTTTCGTCGTGCTCGTTGAAGCTGTATTCGAAAATATTGAGATGCAGTGAGCGGTAAAAATCGCGGAAGAAGGTTTTGCCCAAATGGTCTGATTCGGATATAATAATGGCATTCTCTTTCGACAAGTCGCTCAGGCTGGCAAAGGTAGGACCAAACATCGGGTGAGTAGATACAAACGGATGCCCGGCTGCTTCGTAAAACTCCGGCAATCCTGTTTTAACAGAAGCAATATCCGACAAAATACAGCGTGGGGTGAGGTAAGGCAGCACCATTTCGAATGCCGGAATGGTATATTTAATCGTCACTGCATTAATCACGATATCGGGCTCGAATTCGCGTATCTCCTCCAACTCTGTCATGCGCAGGGTGTTGAAAACAAACCGAAGGCGTTGGGGATCAGTATCGAAAAGCGCTACATCGTGCTGAAAACTAAGTGCGTCGGTCATAAAAGTGCCCATCTTTCCGGCGCCGAGAATCAATATTTTCATAGTTGATTTATATTAAAAAACAAAGGCGCAAAACAGTAGCGAATGATATCTATCCGATAGCTGTTCAGAGCCTTTGCATTTATTGAATGGATTAATTATTTCTTATTCAGAACGTTCATCTGCTGACGGATAGACTCTTCGTGAATAGCTTCGAGCACTACCTTCATAAATTCCGGACTCATTCCCAGTCCTTCAGCCTGAGTGATGCGTTTGGTCAGAATTTCGTCGTAACGACCGGTTTGCAGCACAGTGATACCGTGCTCTTTCTTGAACTGACCGATCTCCTGCGAAATGCGCATCCGTTTGGCCAGCAGCTCCATCAGGTCGTTGTCCAACTGGTCAATCTGACGACGCAGGTCTGACAAGTCTTCCGTAGTTTGTGTTGTATCGCGGATTACCAGTCCGTTGATGATTTCAGACAACACTTCCGGCGTTACCTGTTGATCTTTGTCACTCCATGCGCAGTCGGGGTTGCAGTGCGATTCGATAATCAAGCCCTCGAAGTTGAGGTCCATCGCCTGTTGGCTGAGGGGTGCGATAAATTCGCGTTTGCCTCCGATATGGCTCGGGTCGCAAAAGATTGGCATAGCCGGGATACGACGCTTCAGCTCGATAGGAATATGCCATTGTGGCTGATTGCGGTAAATCTTTTTGTCGAATGAGCTGAATCCGCGGTGGATAGCACCGATGCTGCGGATGCCTGCATTGTAGATACGCTCAAAAGCGCCAATCCACAAATCCAAATCGGGATTTACCGGATTTTTAATCAACACCGGAATATTTGAACCGCGCAATGCATCGGCAATCTCCTGTACGGCAAACGGGTTGGCAGTGGTACGTGCTCCAATCCAGATGAGGTCAACGCCATATTTCAAAGCTTCGAATACGTGACGCTCTGTAGCGACTTCTGTAGCGATATACATGCCGGTCTCCTCTCTTACACGCTGAAGCCAGGCCAGACCTTCGCTGCCCACACCTTCGAACCCTCCGGGTTTGGTGCGCGGTTTCCAGATACCGGCACGAAATATTTTAACGCCCTGAGCAGCCAGTTGGTGCGCTGTCTCGAGCACTTGCTCTTCTGTTTCGGCGCTACAAGGCCCCGCTATGACCATCGGACGCTTGTTGTCCAATCCTTTGAGTGTAATCGGTTTTAATTCCATATTTGATGTTTGTTTATTGATTCCTGATTATTTGATTTTTACTTTATCACAGCCTGAATGCGTGCCAGCGCTTCGGCCAGTTTTTCTTCGGGCGCGCAGAGCGACAGCCGCACATATTGATCACCGTTGCTGCCGAAAATAAATCCCGGAGTGATAAATACATTGCCATCGTACAATATCTTATCCGACAGCTCTTCTCCGTTTTTCCACTGAGCCGGAATCTTTCCCCACAGGAAAAGACCCACCTGATTCGGGTCGTACACACAACCCATGGCATCCATGATTTCGCCGGCCAGCTGGCGGCGTTTGCGATAGACCTTATTCATGCTTTCGTGCCACTCTACCGGGTTTTTGAGGGCCTCTACTGCTGCCAGTTGCAGCGGTCGGAACATTCCCGAGTCGATGTTGCTTTTTACCTTCAGCACCCACTCTACAAACTGCGCATTCGAAGCCAGCAGACCCACACGCCAGCCCGGCATGTTGTGCGATTTACTCATCGAATTGAGTTCGATGCAAATATCTTTGGCCCCTTCTATGCTTAATATAGACAGGGGCTTGTCGTTCAAAACAAAGCTATAGGGATTGTCGTTGCAAATAACGATGTTGTGTTTTTTGCCAAAAGCCACCAGCTTTTCAAACAATTCTACCGTTGCATTGGCTCCGGTTGGCATGTTGGGGTAATTTACCCACATCAGCTTCACGCGGCTCAAATCCATCTTTTCGAGAGCGTCAAAGTCGGGCTCCCAGTTTTTGGTCTCCACAAGGTCGTAATTAATAATCTGCGCTTCGGCCAGCTGGCTCACCGACTGATATGTGGGGTATCCGGGATTAGGCACCAGCACAGCGTCTCCCGGGTTGAGGAACGCCAGAGAAATATGCAGTATACCCTCTTTCGAGCCAATCAATGGCTGAATCTCGTTGTCCGGATTCAATGCAACACCATACCATTTGCTGTACCAGGCCGCAAATCCTTTGCGCAAATCGGGAATTCCGACATAGGGCTGATAACCGTGAGCCTCGGGTTTGTGCGCTTTTTGGCACAATGTTTCGATGGTGGCGCTCGACGGAGGTAGGTCGGGGCTGCCCACGCCCAGGCTGATTACATTTTTACCCTGCGCATTCATCCCGGCAATCTCTTTCAGTTTGCGCGAAAAGTAGTATTCGTTTACCTGACTCAGTCTGTTGGCAGGTTGTATGGTTTTTACATTCATATTTTGTCCGGATTATTTATCTTATACTTATTTCATTCTAAAAAAACAGCCTCAGTCTTTCAGCTCTTCGATGGTCTCGAAACTCACATATTCGCCCAGGATTTTAAAATCTTTGGTCAGCGGACGAAGTGCGTCGAGCGACTGACGATAGCGGATAAAGTCGGCAAAAGAGAGATCGATGTAAAACTGATACTCCCACTCACGACCGATGATGGGCAACGACTGTATTTTAGTCAGATTTACCCCGTAGAACGAAAGTATGGAAAGCACCTGCGACAGGCTGCCTTCGGTATGCGGCAGGGCAAACACGACCGACGATTTGTTGGGCGTTTGACCTTTATTTATTTCGTCGGCCATCCAGCGGTCGGCCAGCATCAGAAAACGGGTAAAGTTTCGTTTGTTGGTTTCAACACCCTGAGCCAAAACTTCCAGACCGTAAATATGAGCCGCATGTTTGCTGCAAATGGCGGCGTACCCCTCCAATTTCTTATCAGCAATCACCTTGGCACTCAAGGCTGTATCTTCTTTTTCCACCACCTTTACATTGGGTAGCGAATCCAGAAAATCGCCACACTGCATCAGCGCAATCGGGTGAGAGTTAATCTCCACCAAATCCTCCAGCCTTGTTCCCGGCAGAGCCGCCAGACTGTGTGTAATGTGCAGTTTGTATTCTCCGATAATGCTCGTTTCGCTTTCGCGCAGCAAATCGTAGTTAGGCAAAAGACTACCGGCAATGGTGTTTTCGATAGCCACGGCTGCAAAAACAGTGTGGTCTTTCTTTAGATTTGCAAATACCTCCTTGAACGTTTTGCAGGGGATTATCTCAATCTCTTCATCTTTGAAATAAGAGCGGGCTGCCACTTCGTGATACGAACCTGCGATTCCTTGTATAGCTACTTTTTTCATTTTTGGTTGTTCTGTATGGGTAAAAAAAAATCCCGCCTTTTCAGCGGGATTTGATTTATATTTTTCTGTTAGTTTTCGGTTAACTACATTGCATATCAATTCCCGCTCTTACTGTCTGCTAAAGTAAAAGTAAAAAAAGAAGTAATATGCAAAACCGAAAATATTCATAACTGCTTTCAATTTCAATAGTTTGATGGTGCAAAAGTAATGATTTTTCAGAAAACAAACCATTTTTCTGCTCTTTTTTTTCTTAAAATGCTATTATTCATATCAATTTCTCTCTTAAAATGACATTTTGTGGCTCTTTTATTTCTTTATTAATATATTTCTATCTAGTGCAGCCATGACAGAGCCTTTGTGTTCCAGTTTTATATGGTTAAAACAGCTTGTCTTTTTATGTTAAATGTCATGATAATTTAATCTAAATGAAATATGTATTACATTTTATTTCATTTTTAATTAGGGGAAATTCTCCTCTTTTCGGTTTTCATTTAAAATACATTTATATTATGAACTTATATTACCTCAAATCACTGCCATTGTTGCTGTTTTTTCTTTTAATTCCAATATTATCCGGATGCAATAAGGATGAGGGAGAGGGTGGCTCCGGAAAAGTGGAGGGTTTTGTTTACAGAGTGATACATACGAAAGATACATACTCATTTCGAGCGGATACTTTTCCGGCATCAAAAGAGAGTGTCTATATTATTTACGGCAATAGCCCCATATACGGAGATAAAATGGATGCCGGTTACGACGGTTTTTTTCGGTTCTCTTATTTGACAAAAGGCAGGTATATTGTGTATGCCTACAGCAACAATCAGGATGGCTCCAAGCAGGCCGTTTTTGATACGGTAACCATTGGATCCGGCAGTACAGGCCGCTCAAAAAACATCTATATACATGAGGGTGCTGCGTACGAAACCTCCTTTATACAAGGTACAGTAAAGGTGACGTATGTGAAGAAAGGAGTCGTTTATGCCAGCGACCAAAGTGGCGCCGGTACCAGAGTCTATATTCGTCAAAAAGGAAGTTTGTATCAGTTTGACGAAATCAGAGCTGGTGTGGATGGCGTTTTTATTTTCCAGAAAATAGTGCCCGGGCAATATGAGGTATATACTCTGACAGAAGACCCTACAACCGAGGCTATTAGCGAGATAATACAATCAGTTACAGTTACATCTGCCGGTGAGTTGGTTACTATAAGCAATCCATTTAATATTATTGTAAATATATAATTTGCATCTCTACCAGATTATTTACCTAAGTACTTTAGAAAGAAAATGAAACACAGAACAAGCCTGCATTTTATGCTACTTTTTTTAGTTGTGGCCCTTGCGATCCCTGCTGCGGCTCAAACATCTCCGGAAAACATAAATGAAAAACGGGAAAAGAGAAAGAATATGACCATTCGGGAGTTTAATACCGACTCGAAAGGCAAAAACCGGTGGATGGACCACATGACTGTTTACAACGATAAAGGCCTGAAAACAGAAGAGACCGAGTATGCTCCCTACGGAATGCAACAGCGCATCACGTTTGATTACGACAACTACGATCGATGTATAAAAGAGGTGGTGTATGACGATCGTAATAAAGTTGTACGAATACGAAAATATGAATACAACCCCGATGGTACAAAAAAAACGCAGTACAACTATTTGCCCAATGGAAGACTTTTTACCACCAAACAATATCAATATTCCTCAAAAGGAGAATAAACTGAACGAAATGGACTGGTTATTGCATCAATTGGAAGATTTTCAACCTATCAGCCTCGACGAGATGGATAGTGTGAAGCTGATGAATCGGATAGATACAAAATTTATGATTCGCATCTCTCAGCTGCCTTCTATTCTTTCTCAGGCAATAGGAGAATATCGTGTATTGGAGATTCAGAACCTTAGGTTGTTGCCTTATTCATCAGTCTATTTTGATACTCCGGATTTAAAAATGTACACGATGCATCAAAACGGGAAGCTCTGTCGGTATAAAGTCCGATTGAGACAATACGAGCAGTCCGGCTTCTCTTTTCTGGAGATAAAATCAAAAAGCAACAAAGGCAGAACGTCAAAAAAACGGGTTGAAATTTCGCAATCAGAATTTCAAACATTGACTTTAGCTCAGGATAGATCGGGGTTTGTCGAGAAAATAACCCCGTATCATTTCGCCGATTTAGAGCCCCGGCTTCGTAATAGTTTTAGTCGGATTACGATGGTTGACCAGAACAAAACGGAGCGAATCACGCTGGACTTAAATCTTACTTTTCGCGATATACAGGGCAACGCTCAAAGTGACTTTTCTGATCTGATAATCATTGAAATAAAGCAGGATGGAGGTGTAAAATCTCATTTTACCGATTATCTCTCTTCATTTCGGATAAAGCCGGGCTCGATTAGTAAATATTGCCTGGGAATGACAAAAATATATCCTCAGATTAAACAAAATGCATTCAAAAAGAAAATAAGAAAAATAAGTAAACTGACGAACTATGATTATGTTACAGACTGAATTTCCGGAGTTTGATCCGTCTATTGCCAAAGAGTATGGTGCAGATAATTTTTCAGGAACCGATTTTCTGGGTATTCCATTGTTTGATTTAGACAGTATGTTGCAACTATTGATGCGTTTTGGCTTCAATATGTTGATTTGCTGGATTATCATCAGGTGGCTCTATTACCGCAAAAATGGACGACGTGATTTTTTATTTACATCTACTCTGTTTTCCGTAACTATATTTTTGCTGATTTTTTTGCTCGGCTCTGTACGACTGCAGATAGGGATGGCCCTGGGGCTTTTTGCTATTTTCGGGATTATCAGATACCGAACAGAGCAGGTCTCTATCCGGGAGATGACTTATCTGTTTGTTATTATCGGGATATCAGTGATTAACGGTCTGGCAATGACTATAAGCTATGCCGATTTATTGTTGACCAATCTCTTTTTTATCATTGTAATTGCTATTCTCGAAAACAGAAATATCGTCAGACAAACTTCGTCGAAAGTTATTCTGTACGATAAGATAGAGCTCATTAAACCCGATAAAGAGGATTTGCTTAAGGCTGATTTGGAGAGCAGAACGGGTCTTACAATTCTGAAAATCGAAGTTGGGCATATCGATTTTCTGCGCGATGTGGCGTATATTAAGTTTGATTACAAACAGGTGGGAGCGGAGCCAAATACGATAGATTCATTAACAAAACTGAATCAGTTCTGAATGAATAAAGCCAAAAAATATTCTTTGATCTGGCCAATTCTGCTGTTGGTTTTTGCAGGTGTGGCCCGAAGTCAGACTCGTGATGCCGGTGGTATAGCCTCAGTATCTGTTTCTCAAAGTTTTTCCAAAAAGTGGGGTGCGAAGATTGAGCAGGAGTTTCGGTTCAATCAGAACTACTCGGTTTACAGTCGTGCAGCCACCTCTCTGGGTGCGAGCTACGGGTTGGTGCCGAAGCGTTTGAAGGCTGAGGCGGAATATGTTTTCATACATCAAAATGTAATCACGAGTTATGAGATCAGACAGCGTGCTTCGTTGGGACTGCTCGCTAAGATAGATTATCGGCAGTCTGATTTTTCGTGGCAAAGCAGAATTCAGAGTACCTGGCGAAATGAAGATTATGGCGATTACAAGTTTAATCCGAAATATGTATGGCGCAACAAATTGAAGTACAGCTACACCGTTTTTGGGTCGTGTTACAAGCCATATGTTTCTGCCGAGATATTTTGCCCACTCAATACCAAAAACGGGATGTTGCTTGATGGGGTTCGGGGTGTGATTGGTTGTGAGTACCGGATAAATAAACACAGTTCGGTTGATCTGTTTTACCGGATTGATCAGGACTTGCAAAAGGCGAATTCACAGACAATGTTTTACACCGGTGTGGGCTGGCATTACCGCTTATAATTGCCAACTTTGTTAGGGTATATTTCTTCAGATGCGGTATGATTAATAAGAGAATGTTAATCTTAAATATATTAGCGAATATGAAGAAGTCTATTGCTACAATTGCGCTTTTCCTTATAACAGGTAGTGCAATTCTGTTTGCTCAGGATTCGAACTCTTTTGTACTGAAGCTTCGAAACGGAACACAAAAGAGTATCCTGTTATCATCTGTCAGAAAAATTAATTTCACGGACACTGATTTATTGCTAAACTACCGCTCGGGTGGAGCCGATAGTTATCTGCGTCCATCGGTAAGGAGTTTGGTGTTTAACGGACTTTCATCGGGTATTGTCAAAGCCGTGGCAACTCAGCCATTGATGGTTTATCCGTCTCCGGCCGATCAGTTTATTGCGATAAAAAATTTGCCGGATGGAGATACAAAAGTAACCATTTTCAGACAGGATGGGATGACTGTTTTGAGTGCGCATATCGCATCGTCGGGAGAGCATATCGATGTTTCAGCTCTTGCCAAGGGCTTTTATTTTATTTGTGTTAATGACAATGTGCTTAAATTTGTGAAAAGATGAAACGAAATATACTATTTTTTCTTGTGGCTGTTACACTTGCTACCCTGGGGGCTCAGGAATACCTATTTATTCACAAATCGGATAAGTCGATACTTGGCGAGACCGTAGCTGCAATTGACAGTATTACTTTCGGTAATGGTGAAACAGAGATGACCATTTCGAAAACAGATAAAACTGCAACGACATTGCTTGTGGCTGCAGTGGATAGTGTTGTGTTTGGACAAGAGGTGTCAGACACTGTTTCGATTGTTTATTCAGGTACAACGGCCGTTGTTAACAATCCACTTTCGGCCTGTGGTGTTGCCGTTTCCCAGTCGGGAGCCGATATTGTAGTTGTTTCTAAGCTCGATGGCGTGGCCGTGAAATATAAGGTTTCCGGTACATCTACAAATGGGTCGTTGAAAGTTTATAGTGATTATCGCTTTGAATTATTGATGAATGGCGTTAATCTGACTAATACAGATGGACCAGCAGTCAATATTCAATCCGGAAAAAGATGCCTGGTGACACTTGTTGACGGAAGTGAAAACTCATTGACGGATGGGATTAACTATGTAACAACTACAGAAGATCAGAAAAGTACTCTTTTCAGTGAAGGACAATTGATTTTTGCCGGAAAAGGAACTTTGACGGTTAGTAGTTATGGTAAACATGCCATTTGCAGCGATGATTTTATACAGGTTACAAGCGGAACGATAGTGGTAAGTAGTGCGGCAAAAGATGCTATTCATGCCAATGACTATTTCCGACAAGACGGTGGGTCGTTATCCCTTTCGGCCACCGGTGACGCTATTGAAACAGAAACCGGTCAGGTTGTGATATCTGCCGGAACCCTGAAAACTACCTCTACGGCGATCTCTTCAAAAGGCATAAATGCTTTCGCCCGTGTATTAATCTCTGGTGGTACAGTGGATATGGCTGTCGGGGGAAATCAGTCGAAAGGAATTAAAAGCGGTGGAAATATGGTATTGTCGGGTGGTACAATAACGATTAATACAACAGGCGGTGTTGCTCTTTCTGTTTTGGGTTCCGGATATGATCCTCAGTATTGCACGGCAATCAAGAGCGATAGTGCCGTATATCTCAGTGGGTCGGTGCTCTCTATTAACTCTTCGGGTGCAGCCGGAAAAGGTATTTCGGCCAATGGAGAAGTGAAAATTAGTTCGGGGACAGTTGATGTAATTACCACCGGAACAGGAACAACCTACGTCAACTCAACCGGGGCAAAAGACTCGTACAATTCAAGTTGTATTACTTCCGATGCAGCCATTAACATCATTGGTGGAAGCGTCACTCTATCTGCGTCGGGTAATGGAGGAAAAGGATTGTCGAGTGATGGGACTATCACCATTGGAGACGCTGCAAATTCTCCCAATCTGACCATTACAACCACGGGGGCGCGTTTCCTTGTTTCAGGAACAGATTATTGTCATCCCAAAACGGTAGTTGCGTCCGGTGCTATTGTGTTTAATAACGGAACCTCTGTTATTAACTCTACGGACGACGGGATTCATTCGGGTACATCCATAACTATCAATGGTGGAAATCACAGCATAAAGGCTTCTTCTGCTACAAAAGGAGTGGGAGAGGGGATTGAAGCGCCTCTAATGACCTTCAATGGAGGAGTAACGAATGTTACAGCGACTAATGATGGCCTGAATGCTACCTATGGCACCGTTTCCGGTGGAACTGAATCAAATGATAATAGTCAGATCTATGTTAAAGGTGGCGTCGTAATAGTAGATGGCGCAGATGCGGTGGATAGCAATGGGAGCATTACGGTATCCGGAGGTACGTTTATTGTAAATGGACCTTCAACCGGAGCAGAAGAGGGTTTTGACTACAATGGGACCTTCAATATCAATGGAGGTGTTGTAATTGCCGCAGGGTCTAATTCCAATATGACGAAAGCCATGAGCTCAACTTCGACTCAGCCTTGTATGTATATTAAGTCGTCCTCTCTTATATCCAATACCTCTTTATTGCATATCGAAAATGCCTCGGGCACTGAGGTGATAACCGTTAAGCCCAAAAATGGAGGCTATTATTACCATGTGTCATCTCCGGCTTTTGTTAAAGGGGCTTCTTACAAAATCTATACCGGCGGAAGCTACACCGGTGGAAGCTATGTGGGCGGAACAACCTCATACGGCCTCTACACAGGCGGTAGTTATTCAACCTCGGGTGCCACATTAAAGACGACCACAACGCTTTCTACATCGGGTACTGTTAATACGATATCGTTTTGATATGTGAAAATTGAATTCAATAAATGACAGAAAAGGATGCGATAATTGATGGTGCAATTATCGTGTCCTTTTCTGTTTGATGGGTTTATTTCGATTGTACGTGATCCGTTACTTCAATCCGTTTTTTTGATTGAAAATAGATGTTCGACGGGTTGCGCTGCCCGAAAGATATCCCTTCGAAGTTCCTCCATCCCCCGTAAGGCAGCGTTTTCCGTCTGTTGGTATTTCAGGAAAAAGGCCAGTTGTTTTTTCATCCACGAAGAATCGGGATTTGGACCAAGCATTTTTGCCACATGCAATCGGGTGGCTGCGGTATCGTTGATGGCCGCAAAGTTTCTGAGTTGCCAATACTCTACATACCTCTTTCCGCGCACACCGGCCTCTATATCCCACAAGGCGGCAAGCAGCCGGTTAACCTTTTCAGACTGAAGGCATTGTGGTGTCTGATGATACCGAGACAGACGAATGCCAGCGGCAAGATCCTGCTGCGAAAAGTTTCCGATTTCGACCGAGTCGATGGTGAGCCGATACCTTCCGGTGGGACAAATCACCCGAAGTAAATCTCTGTTTACCCGCTCCGCGAAACCGGTAAGCGAATCTCCCGAAGCCTGCTCCTGACGTAAAACAAACGGCAATGCTGCCTCCCGACAGAGAAACTCCACCCCGTTTTTGTCGAATTTCACCCGGCTAAAAGAGCAGTTTTTCGAGCGCTTTCGCGTTTGACTGAGATTGCCGGCAACGACAATCTCAACGGGTTTTGGTGTGCCATCCACCTTCTTAATAAAACAATCGGCCATCAGAAAATGACCCGTACTGCCGGGATGCACACGGTCGGGTCCCACAATGGTGGCTTTTCTGTTTTTACGCTGCATCAACCCATTTACCGCCAACATTCTGCCGCGGTAATCCACCACAATCAAACCATACTTTCGGGCGGTAGCCTGCACAAATTCAGCACATTGGCCGAGCGCATCATTCACCCCGAAATTGTTGTAAGCAGGCAAATCTGCCGTTTGGTCGTAGATGGTGGGCGTTTGCAGGATAACACGAATATTTCGTTTGAGCAGTTGCTGCACGAGCGAATCCATCAGCGTGGTATAACGGTTTAGAGCCGCCTCGCGTAGTTTCAGCGTATCGCTGTTTGTGACCGAATAAGGGCGATACAATCCCCGTCCGACATCATTCATCCCCACCATCAGCACCGCGTGAGTCGGTTTGTTGATCAGCACATCGTATTCGAGCCTTTTCAGAATGTGCGTTGCGCCATCACCGGCAATGCCCGTATTGAAAAACGATATCCGCCACGCCGGATGCCGGGTAACGAAGTATTGCATGATATTGTGGTGAAACTCCCCGTTGTGGGTAATGCTGTTTCCGACAAAACAGACGCGCGCACCATCGCCAAACAGCGGTTGCGCCTGTGTAGTAAAGGCTACACAGCAGAATAGAAAAATAATTATCAGCCTTTTTTTCATGGAATTACGCGTTTTGTCTTCTTATTAATAAATTACAAAATAAACCCGGTATAATTTTTTTGATTAATAACTGAGAATGAAGCATTCGGATAACTGTTGCTGAAAGCCATAGGAATTTTCGGGACCTTGTCGCCCCATTTAAATTCGAATGCGGCTACCCCGTCGGTACTTATTTCAATCAGATCAATCTCTTTGCCTCCGTAAATTCGCCAGAAATAATACTCTTTATGAAGACCCAGGTAGTTGTTTTGCTTAATTCTTTCGCTGATCAGGTAACTCTCCCACAGCGCGCCAATGTCCTGTCTGACCGATACAGGATTGAAATTACCAATAATGGCATTGCGAATACCATTGTCGTAAAAATACCATTTTCCGGCTTTGGACACCTCATTTCTCTGATTGGTGGAATAGGCTCCCAGACGGTAAATGACAAAGACCTTTGATAGCAAATCGAGGTATTTCTCCACCGTATTTTTGCTCATTCCGAGCTGTTTACCCAATTCGTCATACGACACCTCGTTGCCGGTTTGAAATGCAATAAGCCGAAGCAAATCTTTCAGTTTTCCGGTATTTTTCAATCCTTCGATAGCCAAAATGTCTTTGAGCAAATACGCATTTACAATATCCCTCAGATACTCCTGCCGCAGTTCATTGTCGGTCATTGAAACGACTTCCGGGTAAGAGCCATAGATAAGTCGCGACTCCAGATTGGCTTTCGTTTCAAATGTGTTTTCGTGTTTCGATAATTCGGCCTGACTAAATGGGAACAAGAGAAACTGACTACTTCTGCCCACCAGCGGCTCCCCCGTTTTGTTGAGCAAATCGAAAGAAGATGAACCACTTGCCACCACTTTTATCTGTGGAATTTCGTCCACCATCAATTTTAGTTTGTTGCCAATATCCGGTATATTTTGGGCTTCGTCAATCACGAGCAGGTCTATTCCGTTTAGCAGATGGGTGTAATTGGCGACTGATTGTTGCTCCAACAGCAACAACGTATTCGTATCTTCACCGTTCAACAGAAGCGATTTTCCTTCGTGCTGCTTTATTATTTCGCGAATCAATACTGTTTTTCCAACCCTTCGGGCACCAAACAACAAAATAACTTTGTTTGGAAGCATTCGGCGAATGATTCGTTGTTGGATAATTCGTTCTATAGCAATCATATATCAGTCTGATTAGACTACAAATATACGAAAATCGTCAATACACCGACTAAATTATGCCGAAAATCGTCAGTTCAATGACTAAATTCTATCGAAAATCGTCAATAAACTGACGATTTTCGGGTGTTATACGATTTATTCGCCCAAAATATATTTGACCAACGCCTCCATTTCATTGTCGTTGAACTGACCTTTGAAGGCCGGCATTTGCGACAAATTTGCCCTTTTCTTGCCCGGCTCGTTAATCCAGTTTTTCATACTCTCCCTGTTGTTTTTGTAGATGGGGATAATCTCGGCCACCGACGGCCCCACAAGGTTTTGGTTGGCCGCGTGGCACATCACACATTTAGATTCAAACAACGCCTTTCCTGAAATTCCTTTTTTGGCCTCCTCTTCGGCTTTGGCTTTTGCCTCCTGTTGGGCGGCTTTTACCGCGGCTTCATATTTTTCTGTATTTGCCTTCATTTCAGTCATATATGGCGCCACGGCATTGGCCCGGTAGATATGCCGGCCTGTACCCATAAACAGCACCGTAACAGTGAGAAGAGCAACAATCCGACCAAAATATTTTCCCACATTTTCGGTAGAGGCTTTGGTCTCTTTCCACAAAAACCAGAGCGGGAAAATGGCGATAAAAGCTCCTCCGATGAGGGTGAAGAGCGTGTCGGCTTTAAGCCCGACGGTGGGTAACGCCATCAAATTGATGGTGCCGGCCACCAACTGCCCCAGGTTGGTGTAGAGAACGATTTTGTAGAGTTGGCGTTGCAACTCTTTCTTATTTATCAATCTGAATTTCTCTTCGAAATGAAATTTTTCGCGTCCGAAATAGCCAATCAGAAAAAGCGAAGTGAGAGCCAGCGAAGCCAGTAAAAAGTGCAAATAGCGGGCAAAAACAGAGGGTGTAAACATAGCATCCCAAAACCCGCGAACAACAGCCCACTGATTGGGAAACAACATCAGATTGATATTCGTCAGGAAAATGAACGGGATAAACAGAAACAGGGCAGCGGCACTCCCCAAAACAGAAAGGTGCAGACGGGGCCGGTTTGCGAGGCTTTCGAATGTATATTTGTGCAAATAGACCATCAGGAACGCGATGATTACCAGTGGAATGACCATTATCCATACCAGTCCGGTAAGTGAATTGGCCGCATAAAAAAACTTGGTATAGAGCGTATTGATAGCCAGCAGTGGCGCAACACCCATCACCACAGCCAGACTTTTGTTGACCGTGATTGTTTTCCCTATCTCTTTGGAAAGAAGTATGTAATCTTTGTTTTTTTTGCCCATCATTTCGTAAACGAAAGACAACAGAGTGCCACCCACCATCAGATTGATAAAGAGCAGGTGAACCAGAAACATCAGGATTAAAACAACAATAAGCAGCCATTCGGGAACGGGAAGTGGCAGCGAAATATCTTTACCAATCGGGGCAAATTGCAGTATAACTGAGATTAAATTCATCGTTCGGTATGTTTAATTGGAATTAAAATATTCGGATTGATTTTGGCGTACAAACTGAGCGCCTGTTATTTTTCGGTTGACTTTTGCAGAGAGTCTTTCCGACTGATAAACTCAATAAACTGCCGGTTCTGCTCTTTGCTGATAGAGAGGCTGTTGTAGCCATTCACATTGATTTCGGGATCATCCAGATACTGAATTACTTTGAAATAGGTGACCAGCGCATCTATCTCGGCATCGTTACCCGGGAAGGGCGGCATGTAGGTACGGGCATTGTGCATGCTTCGGATATACTGATGCATGGCTGCCCGGCTCCACGGTTTTTTGTCGCCATACATCCGGTTGAAATTGGTCGAAATGGCATTCAGTCCGTGTATGGTATGGCATTGCGCACAAGCCAGCATAAAGACGTTTTTGCCGGCCTCCACCTTGTTGTCGGGGGTAATCTCTTTGGTGCTCACAAACGCGGCCTGTTTTAGAATTCCCTCCTTTTGCAACAGCGGATACTCTTCTACCCGGAAACCATTGGCATACATATAGTTTTTGATAATAAACGGTTTGCGCACAAACTCTCTTGCCCGCTCGAAGAAGCCGAGGCTGACGCAAAGCAGCACCACCAACACCGCATACATGGGTGTGGCATATTTGAATTTTGGCTTAAACAACTGAACAAGAGCCAATATAACAGACAGCAATACGCCGGAAATCAGAATGCGGATAATCAGTTTGTGCCAATCCTGAAACTGAATGGTGGCCAGTGCCACCGAAAGATGGCTCTTCATCAGGTCGGGAATGCAATACCAGTACCACCAGCCGGCAATAAGCGCCAGAGGTGCAACAGCCAGCACCCAAAGCGATACAAAGCGAACGGCTTTGGCTCTGATTTCGGATGTTTTTTCGGTAAACAGATGTATCAGAAACAGGGCCACCGAACCACCCAACAGCAGGGCCAAAAAGGTACGGAAAGCCAGTTGGGGCAGATAAATCGGATTGAGGAAACCGTACCAAAAGGTTCGTTTTTGCTCCCAGTCGCCCGGGTCCATCATAAAGCCAAGGATGGCAACTATAATGGCCATAGTAACCCACGAAAAGATGGAAAGAAAATAGCCGGTGGCAAAATGTTTCTCTTTGCTGAGGCCCAGAGTCCACTTTTTCCAGGTGAGAAAATAGAACATCACCATGGCCACCTCGCTCACAAATATAATCCACTCGAAAAGCCAGGCCGAAAAGAATACCCGGATAAGCGAAGCAATAGATGAGGGATTGACCAGCGAGGCTGCAAACCAAATACCCACGCCTGTGGCAGCACCCACGGTGGTAGTTACAATAAATACGACCTTCATTATTTTGTAGGCCAGCTTGTCCCACGCCGGGTCTTTGGTTTGAAGCCCTTTGAACTCCATGATGGAAACAATGGGTACCAGCCCGATTGCAAAGCCGTGATTGACAATGGTATGCACAATGGCAATCAGGATAAAGAGAAAACGGTCTCCCAGCAGACTCAAATGAAATATCGGAAAATCCATGGCATTAAAATTAGAATATAATGACAAATTCGGGTTGAAAAAAGCCGGCATTTTCACGCCGGCTTAGATTGCCAAAGATAATTGAATTTCATATAAATTCAAAAAAAATACAGATAAAATAGCAACAAAATGCACTAATACCAGACTACTCAGCCATCAGCACCATCGGCAACGCTTTGCGGACCACCAGTTCAGTGCGTCCCTGATTGCGAATGAAGGTGAAGGTGTGTTTCGATTTTCCCTGATTTTGTGTGAGGTAGGCAATCAGGTCGGCGGTTTTGTAAATTTTAGTGCCGTTGATGCCCTGTATCAGATCGCCGGTGCGGAAGCCGAGGCGTGCAGCATCGGAATCTTCGGATACTGAGGTGAGCAACACACCACCGGCATCGAAGGCCATACCGAAGGCTGACATTTCGTCACCCGATGGCTCTTTAAGCACAATGCCAAACCACGTTGCTGTGGGCACTTTTTTCACCACCACTTCGGGTTTGATGTTGGTATTAACCACCGGTATTTGCGGGGTTTTGGCGATAGCTCTGAGGGCGGTTTTAGTGACGCCAAACTGATCCATCGGGAAGTTTCGGAAGCCGGTTTTGAGTGCAGGTGAGGATTCGCGGACCTGAAAATTGCCGTTTTGAGCGTCTACAAACAATGGGTCACCGTTGAGCGAGTTTGCGTCGCAGCCGTTTTTGCTGAAACGGTTCATCACACTTGGCTGAGCGACGTAGAAGTTGTAGTCGAGCTCTTTGCCCCAATGGCCGTCGGCGGGAATGGCCGCATTCATGATGGCGGGTTGGTAGGCGCGGAAAACGATGTTGTTTTTGAATACATCGCCACTGTTGATGTACCAGACGTGCGGGTGCAGGCCGTTGTTTATCATTATATTGTTGGTCACAATCCGTTTGTATCCCTCGCGCAGCTTGAGCCCGTGATTGAGAAGCAGGTTGTTGTAAATCAAATAGTTTGTAGAGCCATCATCGAGGTCGATATCCCAGCCGTGGTCGCAGCGCCAGCGGGTGTTTCGGATGATGTTGGGTGCCAGCATGTCGAGCAAAGGCAGGGTCGAATCTTTTTCCACTTCGCGGCAGGTCTCCTTTACATCTGGCGTCCAGAAGCGATCGCGCCCCCACGAATTGAAGCTGCCGTGATCGCCGGTTTCGAGAACGGTATTGAAAATATCGCAGTTTTCGATGATGTGTCCGCCAAACGTGCCTTCGTTGATGTTGATGCCGGCACGTGGCACATCGTAGATAGAACAATGGTTGACACGAATTTTGTGTGACATGGAAATGTGAACCGGTGCCGTCTGTTTCTCGTCGCGGCCGGTGAGGGTGATGAGGCAGTTTTCGACTACGCAATCTTCGGGATAATTATTGCCCTTAGGCCCCGGTGTGCGGTCGATTTTGCTAAAATCCTGTTTGCCATACCTGAAAATCGGACTGCGAACGGTAGCCGGGTCTCCGACGAAAACAACGCCACTTGCCCCGCTGTGGTGAATGTAGCAACCCCGGATAGCAATACGACGGTTGTAGTTGTTGACCAAAATGGTGTTTCCGCCCACCTGATCAAATTCGCAATCGGAGACAGAGCAATCGGTGGCTCCGTTGTAAACGATTGCCGCAGTACGGCTGACTGTCCAGTCGGAACGCAACAGCTGCTCTTTGTTTTCCATAAATGTGCGGGCGGCATGGCGGAATATAAAGCCTTTCAGGTGAATGTCCTTGACGGGACTGCTTTCGCTGCCCGAAAATTCGATAAGCGTTTTGAGGCGGACAACCTCTGCTTTGGCTGTTTTGAGATTGGTTTGGGCATCGGGCATAAAGTAAAGTTTGCGCTGTGCATTGTCGCAATACCATTCGCCCGGCACATCGAGCTCTTCGAAAATATTCTCCGCCATGCGGTAGCAACTGTGCATAGACGATGGTCGGTTGTTTTGCCAACCTCCCTCCATATCGAGTGTTCCATCAGCTTTTTTTCCTTTAATCAGCCAGTGCATATCGCCCCAAAGCATATTGTGCATGGCGTGCATGTATCCTCCCTGCGGGTTTTTCCAGCGCGCTACGCGTTTCGGGTCGATGGGGTTGTTGGCCGAATCGGTTTTTGCCGAATGGCTGAGCTCCCAGGTGTCGAAGACATTTTTGCCTTCTACCGCATTGGGAAAGCGAGCCATACGCTGACGAACACCGTTGATGTAGAGCTGATCGATGACCAGCCCGGCCGGGATGTCGGCCACATAGATATTGTTTTTATACAAATTCCACTTCAACCGGAGCAGACTACCGCCACTCAACACGGCGCCGCCTTCGGTTGCTGACACATAGGTGACGGGAGTTACCCGCCCACGGCAATCAACTGCTGTGAAACGGATGGTCTGGGGCAGATAGTAGGTGCCTTTGGCAAACTCTACCCGCACAGGTTCGGTGACAGGAGCCAATTGAGCCAACCGCTGTGCAGCGGTAAACGTGGCTACCGGCTTCTCTTTGGTACCGGGGTTTTTGTCGTTGCCCGAAGTGGAAACGTAGATGTTTTTTGCCGTTAGTATGGCCGGGAAAAGCAATGCTGCAAGCATTGCCTTACTGCGAAAATAGTTTGGCAGAATATGCCGGATGTTTGTTTTCATTGTTAACAGAAATAGATTTGGTTTGCGAAGATAGTATATTCAGCGAAAAGCTATCTCAATTTAATGACAATTTTTTTGCCTGAATACTTAACCAATTGTGATTTGGAAAAGTTCAGTTTTGCGATTTTGAAAACGCGCTCTTTCAACATACCCGGAAATTTGCCCTTTCGGTCGTGGATGGTGAGGGTTTGCGAAGCCTCGTTCCACGAGAAGCAAATGGTAGAGCAGATACCCTTTTCGTAGTTGTAATTGTCGTTTTCGTCTTCGTAAAGGGTAAACTCTCCGTTTGCGCCCGGGTAGATGCGAATTTCGAGGTTGTTCCACTGCTTTTCGGTGGCGTATTGCACCCGGGGGCCAATGGGCAAAACTGAGCCGGCTTTGACATATAGCGGAATGAGGTCGATTGGGGTTTTCTTTTCGATCTCCTGCCCGCCGGTCAGCTTCTCTCCGGTATGGTAATCGTACCAATCGGCACCTTTGGGCAGATAGATACGTCGGCTTTTGATTTGTTCGAAAGAGGCGATTCGTTTTCCATCGATCTTATTTATATACATCGAATTGACCACCGGTGCAACCAGAAACGCGCGACCGAAGAGATACTGATCGCTGATATTCAAGACTCTATTATCTGATGAAAATTCAAGTGGAAGGGCGTTCATGAACGAGCCGGAATGAGCCGTCACTTCCCAAGCCGTAGCATAGAGATAAGGCAGCAGTTGGTAGCGCAACAGAATGCTCTTCTCAATGGCATCGAAAGCCCAATCGCCCCGGTTGCCAAACTGATAAATTTCGCGGGGAATATCGGTGCCGTGCGAGCGCATCATGGGCGTGAAGCAGGCAAACTGCGCCCAGCGGACATACAACTCCTGAAACTCCGGATTCTGCGCGCCTCCTTTTTTGGCATAGCCACTAGCAAAAAATCCTCCGATGTCGGCGTTCCAGTAGGGGATTCCGCACAGCGAGAAGTTGAGCGCAGCCGGAATCTGTTTTGCCAATGTTTCCCAACTGGCCCGCACATCGCCCGACCACGAATTGGCCGCATAACGCTGCTGTCCGGCAAAGGCAGAGCGGGTGAGAATGCAGACACGTTTATCGGAAGTGGTGGCACGTTGGTGTTCGTAAACGCCTTTGGTGTGCATCAATGGAAACGCGTTGACGACAGAGCGGTACGAACCCAGGTAGGTGGGAAGATCGAAATCCTGCTCTTTGGCATTGAGGTGGTCGGGCTCCGACGAGTCGAGCCACCAGGCATCGGTACCTATCGAAAAGAGCCCTTTATTGAGATAATCCCAGTAAATATTGCGGGCAGCGGGGTTGTAGAGGTCGTAGGGTTTGGTGCCCGATTTGGGTGGCCAGGTATCGAAATCAATCAACATCTTTTTCGATTGAAACTCTGCAAACTGCGGGGTTTTGGGGCCAAATCCCGGCCAGGCCACCACCATCAGGTGCGCGTTGAGCTGATGTACTTTCTCTGCCATCTCCCGGGGTTGGGGAAAAGTCGCAGAGTCGAAACGCATCGCATTCCATACGCTGTCTTTTCCCCAGTATTGCCAATCCTGCACAATGCCATCGAGCGGAACATTTAGTGCGCGGTATTTCTCCACCACTTCTATCAGTTCCTGCTGTGTTTTGTAACGTTCGCGCGATTGCCAGAAGCCATACGCCCACAACGGAAGCATGGGCGACTGCCCGGTCAGCTCCCGCATCTGAGCCACCACACCGTGGCCGGTTTTCCCATACATAAAATAGTAATCGGCACATTTCCCGGTTGACTCAAACGAGGTCTCGTGCGTACTGTCGGCAAACACTGTCGGGGCATAATTGTCCCAAAAAACGCCATACCCTTTTGCCGATAGGAAGTAAGGGATGCAGATTTTCATATTTTCGTTTTTGAGCACAATACGTTGGCCACGCTGCATTAGTTTTCCGTTTTGCTGTTGTCCCAGGCCGTATATCGCCTCGTCATTATCCAATGCATAAGTCTGTTGAATCCGGTACGAGTCCTCTTTGGCAGAGGTAAACGAAGAAAAACGGGTGCCGTTCTCTTTTTCGTTTAATAACGGGTTTCCCGCAGTTGAAAAGAATCCGACTTTGCCCGAACGGGTATCGAGGCGCACCTCTATTTCTGCCGAAGCTACAGTTATTTGCTCCGGTTTCCGGTTGATTTTCAGCGGACATTTTTCGGGCTGTTTGATGACGGACAGGCTCTCTTTGGACGCATTTACTCCGGCCACCGTTTTTTTAATCCGGACAATGCGGGCGCTCAGAAACGCTATTTCCACATCTACCTGATTGATGGTCGCTTTTATCCCAAAATCAGTTTTTTGAAAGGATTGAGCATTAGCATAAACGAAAAAAATGAGGATAAACCCCACGCACAATATCTTTTTCATAGACAGACTATTTCAATATACAAGGGAAGACCACCCGCACTTGTCAGGTGGTCTTCTTTTTCTTGATTTATTTAACAAATACCTTTGCACTTCTGTTTTCTACTCTGACGATATAGAAACCGGCAGTAAGAGGAATTATTTGATTATCAGAACTCAACCGCTGCGAAAAAACCATTTTTCCATCGAAGGCAAAAATGCGGACAACTTTATTTTCATAACCTGAAATGACAACTCCCCGACCCGAAGCAAATGCAAATAACCGGTCGGCCCTGACGGCGCTGACACCAGCCGAAGCATCGTAAATAAAGGAATAAGCCCCGGGATCGCAGGGGGTGAGATTGGCGCGGGTTGAACCGAAATAATCTTCGGTTGCAGTTTGCGAGGCATCTCCCGTTTTATCGACTAAGGCTGAGTTGTGCCGGATCAGCAGATTGGGTGCGGTGAGGTTTGTGGCATCCACAAACAGCGGGTCGCCCGCGGCACTGTTTGCATCAAACTTCGTGGCAGTTTTCCACGATGAGAAATCGAGGTTGATACCGCCAATATTTCCGAATTGATTGTTTGAGCCGGTGGCAAAATCGTAGATATTGTAGTTGCACGATACCGGGAAACTGTTGGAATAGTCCGTAGTGAGCTTCATGGAAATTACATAATGCTTTCCGGTGGTACCGCCGGTACGTTTATTCACAAAGATGTTGTTGCGGACGTAGTTGCCGGTGGCCGTGGTTTCGGTGGCCACATCGCGTTGGAAAGCATAGCTGTTTTGAGTCACTCCGACAGCCGTGCCTCCGATGTAAACTGTGTTGTGAGTAATCACATCGGCACCCGTTGTGCTTTTGTAAATGCCGCATACAGCACCGCCCGAACTCATATCATTGCCCAGACAAACCATGTTGTTGCGCAGGGTGAGTACTCCGCTTCCCGCACCGCAGGCCAGACCATATACCGTGCTCGCCCCGGTAGAGATGGCGTTGAGATTGTACACCCAATTGCGTTCTACTTTGTTGACCTGATTGCTGCCGGTGTGAGCGTAGATGCCGTAGATCTGATGAGCCGCCTTGCTGATGCCAGAACCGCACGACAAATCGTGCACCTCTGTCATTTTACAACTGCCACCGTATGAGTTTTGGATGAAAACTCCCATGACCTTACCGGTCAATACCGATGCACTCGCACCGGTGGGGATGGCATTCAGGTTGTTTACTTTCAGATAACCGGTATTGGCCGAACCTCCACCGAAGTTGTATGACAATCCGCAAAGTCCGTTCGAGCCCGAAACCGAAGTGCCAAAACGCAATGTCAGGCCTGTAACTTCATTTGGTCTTGTAGCTACCGCGTTGCCCATATTGCCGGCTTTGATCACAATTCCGGTCATTACACCCTCTGTGCCATTGCCCGGCGAATAGGTGGTAAAATCAATATTGAAGATTTTATTTCCGCTAAAGCTCAATGTGTTTCCGCCTTTATACTGATTTATCATTATACCGGCAAAACGTGCTCCACCGGTGGTGGCCATTGTCCAGATACCGCTTCCGGTTTCGTCCGCTGCCCCAATCAGATTGTCGTCTATGGTCGTAATGGTGCCGGCAGTGTTGAGGTAGATGGGGTAGATGAGCGGGCTTCCGGTAAATGTACGCGCTTCAGTTTGGTAGAGGCGGTTTCCTTTGATTTCCGTTGAGTGGCAATCCACATCGTTGAACACACCACAGCTTTTAACATCGTAACTGTCTGTAAAGAAATTAAAGATATTGTTATTCGAAATAACAGTCCCTTCGTTGGTATAAGTCGGTGTTCCTTTCAGATAAATGGCTGTGGTGGGCGTTCCTGTTGCACCGTCGCCGATATCGCAATGGTCGATAGTATTGTGCAGATTACCAGACCCGTAATAGTCGCCGGCGGTGCCGCTGCGGGGTGTGGTGCCGGTGGTGGTTCCTACAACGATTGTCCCCGAAGTGGTGGACCTCCCCGAGCCATAAACACCGCAATAGCGAATGGTATTCCGGTAGGAATCGTTGATGAATTCGATGGTTTTGGCTGTCGCCGAAATGCTTGTGGTGGTAAGGGTCAGCCCTTTGTCGGATCCTTCGCCAGCCGGACGGCCATCAATTTTTACACAACGGGCTCCATTGAAGCTGAATATTGGATTGACCGATTCCAGCTCTTTGGTCACACCGGTAGCCGGACGAATCAGGATGTAGTTGTTAACCGATGCTCCTGCTTTTTTAGTGAAAACGACAGGGAAGGTTTCGGAAGAGGGGGCGTAATCAGACTGTAATTCAATCAAAACTGCTGTTGCCGGATTGTCCGGAATACTGTTGTAAGCTGCCTGAATTGTTTGGTACGTTTGCGATGCGCCCACTTTAATGGTTGTGGCCGGCGCTTCCAGATCGCCATTCACGATATTGCCATCTATTTCGCCATAAATAACACCCAAACCGCCACCGGTGGACATAAATACCCGTCCGTAAACACGAGGATCGCCTACCAAAACAGCCCTGCCTATACCGGCAAACTCGTGCGTATCGTCATTCACCTGAACCCACGTTGCTCCCATATCATCCGATCGGAATACACCATCGAAGTTCGAGCTCTTTACTTTTCCATGAATAAAGAGTGTAGCCGGCTGACCGCTGCCCGGTTTTGCTAAGCCGAAACCGATCGCCCGGCAATAGTTCACCGACTCAACTTTTACAAACTGAGGTTTGTTGTTTACCCATTTCGAGAAATATAAACCGCGGTCGTTGAGCGGAAACCAGATTTCGCCCTCGCGCCCGGGGAAGGTACGCAGATAACCAAATGTACCTGTGGGCAATCCGTACATGGCCACAGCATGCGAGGTAAATGTCTGTCCGGCATCTTCGCTCACCGAGAGGTTGCTGCCATCGAACATATAAAATTTGGCCGGATTGACCTTATCGGCTACCGGTTTCAGGTTTTTTGCCACGCCTGTGCTTATTTCCCAGGTGGCTCCGTTGTCGTAAGTCATGCGAACCGGTTTATCCTTAGGTGCCCATACGATGTACGACCCGTCTGAGGAAACAGCAATATTACCTGCATAAACCGAGTCTGCTACGGCGTATTTGCTTAACAAAGACCAGGTCACACCGTTGTCTGTAGAATAGAGCGCGCCACCGGCCGGATTTGAGGTGCAGCGTACCACCACATTTGGATTTTTTTCGGCCACATCGATGCAGAAGTTATTTGCTCCACCGGCAGGCATGAGTCGGGTGCCCGGCTGATCGAGTTTTGCGTGTCTGAATCCGGCATAGTCGCCAATCACATCAATCAGCTCAGCACCCGAGTTAGGTGCCACAAAGTCGAAAACCACATTCTCATTTAACCCTTTGGTGGAAAACAGGAAGGTGAAATTTTTATTTAAATCAAAATCACCCAGATTTTCGCAGCGATAGAGCCCGTTTCCTGAGGTGAAAAAGAACCGGTTTGAGTTGAACGGGTCGAATGTTGCGTTGCAAATCCAGTGTGGATTTACCGCCGCCGCCCAGGTAAAACCCTGATAATCCATTTTCAGCAATGAGCTTCCAACGAGGTCAGTCCAGGTGGTTCCGCCATCTTTGGTGCGCCAGATTCTTTCTCCATACATGCCTGTGGGCGCCCATTTTACTCCGGCGGTATTAGTGATAATGATGTGGTTGGGATTTTTGCTGTCGATGGTTAAGCCCGAGTAGCCTACAGTTTTTGCGCCCAGCGGCGTGATATCTTTCACCTCTTTGGTGGCCATATTTATCCGGTAAAATCCTCCTTTTGTGCCACTGTATGGCGATTCGGCGCTGTTGAAGGTGACATAGACATACCCGTTAGCGAGCTCAGCGCGCTGAGGTCTTGCTCCGTTGTCCAGACCAGCCACTGCCTGCCATGTTGCTCCGCCATCTTCCGACATATAGATATTGTTGCTGCCTGTGCGGTTTACCCCCACCACGATGCGTGGCGTGAGCGTACCTGTGGTTCCGGTCGAGCCATCTACAATGACAAACGAGATAGAAAGTGTTTCGCCTGTCGTTATCGATACTGCATTGGTAAACGAACTCATTTGCGTCCAGGTCTCGCCGTAGTTGGTACTTTTCCACAGGCCGCTCCGGTGTGTGCTGCAATAGATTACCGAAGTCAGATTGGGGTCAACACAAAGCCGTTCGCCATTGGGGCTAGCCGTGCCGGTTATCAGGAAAGGGGTGACAAATCGTTTGAAAGTCTGTCCGTAATCGTCGGACCGCATAATGGCCGACGGCGAATTATTATACATTCCCCCCATCATATAAATGCGGGAAGGCATCGAAGGGTCGATACACATGCTCTGAATGCCCATCAATGGCCATTCGCTCGATTTCACCCAGTCGTGCAGGCGGGTCCAGCTTTTGGTGCTTTCCACCCAGCGGTACGCGCCGCCCACATCTGTGCGGGCATACATCACATTTTGCTCCTGTTTCGAAAAGCAAAAACCGGTAATAAAACCACCGCCACCCGATTCGATGGCGTTCCATTTGTGTTTTTGAATAAACTGAGATTGGGCTGATGGCAACAAAAGGCACAACAACAGAGCTACAATAAGTCTCTTCTTTTTCATAATGTGTTTTCAGATAATTGAGATTAAGTTTTACATTAAATCATCGTCCAACCTATACGAATTTTCAAATTCTAATAAGCAGAAACAGAGATAATTATAAATACAAAGTGTGAGTAGATTGCGTAATGAGTGTTTTCAGTGCAAAATTATCCAATATCCGATTGGGTTCAATATACTAAATGTAAATAATTGAGGGGTGTAAAGTCTAATTTAATGGAAAATGGTACAAAAAGACGAATTGTTTCCTGTTTTTTAATTTTGGAAACTGTACCCATCTGGCACAAACAATACAACAAGTGTACCCGTCGCGCTGCCGTCATCTGCCAGCATATCGGTAATGGTTTGCTCAATAGGGCGGCGATTGACCTGGTTGTAAAAGTCTATTTGCGACTGAATCAGGCTTAACCCCTGCCCTGTTCCGCGGGTTCCTAATTCAGCTGCACGCTGGCGACCGATGCCATTGTCGGTCACTACTATACGCACGCCATCGCTCTGTCTCTCCACGCTCACGTTCAGCACCCCCTTGACAGGATTGTTCACCAAACCGTGGCGAATAGCATTGTCGCAGTAGGTGTGCAAAGTCATCGATGGTATCAGAAGTTGAGCATCCACCTCTTCATCTACCCGAATACTGAACTCGAAACGATTGCCAAAACGCATCTGTTCCAGCGCCAGATAAGCTTCGAGGTAAGCTATTTCATTCTGCAGGCTCACGTGATTTCGGTCGGCATTTGTGAGGGTCATCTGTGTAAAGCGCGAAAAAACGGCAATGTAATGCCCTGCCTTGAGTTTGTCGTTCATCGCGAAATGTCCGATGGCACTCAATACATTCTTCGTGAAGTGCGGGATGACTTTGGATCGAAGCGTGTTCAGCTGCAGCTCGTTCTCCAGTTTCTGGCGATTCAGCAGATCGAGTTTCTTCTTCTGGTTGTGGGTAAGAATCAGGCGGGTAAGAAGAACAATGATCAGAATGATGATAAATGCATAAACCACTAAAAAACCGTTACACAGCCACAACGGTGGAATAATCTCAATTTCTGGCGAAACGGCCATTTCCGACCAATGCTGTCCATCGAGGCTGCATTTCACTTCGAAGGTATAACTTCCTACGGGTAAATTGGTGAAATTGACCGACTTCGAGGCTACAGGCTCCGACCATTTATTCTCAAACCCTTTCAAACGGTATTTAAATCGCAATGAGTTGGGCGAAGATATGGAAACCGCGTTGAAGTTAATATGAAGATATTTATTTGAATTCTTCACTATCAATTTGTTGCCAACAAGATCACTAAATACTATTTGCTCCCACAATGTATTGTTTTCCGATAGAGAAATGGATGAAACCCGGATTGTGGGTAACGAATTACAGGCATTGGTAACATATTTTTCCGGATCGAATTTCATGACAAATTCATTGCACAACAACCAAATCTGGTGATTGTTGTCTTCGAATATTCCATTCTGATTTACAGAAGAGCCGGTCAGTCCCCTCTCGTAGCCGATTTCAAAGAATTTCAACTTATTCAAATCGTCATTCAACACAACAATTCCAATGCCATACGAATAACCCAGAATCAGGTATTTGTTTTGCCATACCTTAACCGTGAGAACCTCGGAAACGACTTTGGGTATGACTCTGTATTCCACACCATCCGGATTTTCAACCCACAATCCGTTCGTGGTACCTTTCCACAAGCGGCCTTTGGCATCCAGGTCCATGCTGACAATACCTTTGTATTTCCTTTTACTATAATCGGCTTTGAGTTTTTTGCCTTCGAGCCTGCCATGATTAAACCAGGCACCAACTCTGATTTTATTGTTCGAATCCTTTATAATGCTCACAATATGCCCTTTATCCCACGGATAGAACAGAGCGTTTTTGCCTGTTCCTGCCCACAATCCTTTGTTTCCCAAAGAATCAATTCCCGCATAATAGAATTGTTTTTCCCGCTTATCGTAGTAGCTGCACAGACAAGCCCCCCCTTTAACATCCGTCTTAAATTTCCCGTTTTCACAAACCGAAACCCCGTTTGTATTGGGGAAAATCAACCGATCGTCATCTGATCGCGCAGCACCCATATATTGGTTTCGCCACTCGGTAGAACGGGTGTTTTCGGCAACAAACCCGCCAGTCGATTTTAATCGCCACAGCCCGCTACCATACGAGCCAAACCACATATCCCCGTTTGCACTTTGGTTGATTGACCAGATGTTGTCCGGGGCAGACAGATTAAACCTGTATTCTTCAAAATTCAGATTGAAAAAATTAAACAAGCCGTTGTCGGTTCCCACCCATACATTTCCTTCTCTATCCGTAAATATTGAGGATAATTGCGGAATATCCACACCAAAACCGTCGCCCGAATCCGGCCTTATTACCAGTTGACAATTTTTATCCAAAACAACAAACCGATTATCGGGTAAGACCTTAAATAAAGGATTGACATTTGCGGTTAATGAATCAAGCACAACACCATTAAACCTTACAGTACGATCCGTAACAGTGTATTTCTCAATGGTTTTATCTATTTTATTGCTAAAATAAAAGTGGTTAGCTTTATCCGCATCGGCATAATTGTACTTGTCTGTTGTTTTGAAAATCTGTTTCAGCCGATTCCCTACAAAAGTATATATTCCGTTTGACGCCAGAAGATAAATACCTGTAATATCCAATACCTGACGATTAAAACCTTTTATTTTCGAAAATTTGCCGGTTCTGAGGTCAAATATATAATGAAAAAATAATTCCGGTCTCTTTCCGGGCCCTGTATCCTGAAGATTCAGAACGACAAACTGATGACTGTTTATTTTAAGTAAACTTCTCTTATGGGCTGAAATCTGCATGGAATCGGGATAACTTATCTGTTTGAAAAACCCCTTTTCATTCATTATCCACATTTGATAAATCTGAAAAAAAACCTTGCTGTTTTCAAATTCATCAATGGCATAGATGTCGCCCAGAAAATTTTCATTCAACGACATATAGTCCTTAAACTCAATACCATCATACCGCATCACAGAACTTTTCGACCCAATCCATAAAAAGCCATCCCTATCCTGAAACAAGCTCGTCACCTGCATATTCGACAATCCGTCTTTGTAGGTAAAATAACGGTAGGCGTAGTTGCGGGTAAGGCACGGAACAGCCACAACCGTGAGACACACGCAATAAAATACCAATAACAGGATCAATTTCCCCGGCACTAAAAATATGGATTTGGCAGACAAATTTGTATTCAAGTTCTCATTGCTTTGCGTTTGACAATCAACAATACAGGCAATTTCCTATATCATTCATATATTGAGCTATTCGCATTTTCACAACTGACTACCAATTATTTATAAAGACGAAGGCACAAAATACAGCACAAAAGTAATGATTTAACCTAAATATTGATTGAACATCTCAGTAAAAAAAATAATTGGAATTACAGCTCTGAATGAGGGTTCAGAATACTAACAACCAAACTCTTTACAATATCAGCTTCTTCTGTTTTGCTTGTTGCAATAAAAAGGGTTAGAGCAGCAAGTGCCTCATTGCAGATAATTGGGTTTTCATCAGACACATACAGTGCATTGTTCATTTGCATAAAATACAAAAAACAGGCGGCAGCAATGCGTTTATTGCCATCTACAAAAGAATGATTCTTGGTAATAAAATAGAGTAAATTAGCCCCTTTCTCTTCGATTGAAGAATAAAGATCAACGCCACCATAGCTTTGAGCAATCTGATTTATTGAACTGTGAAAACTGTTATCTTTGGGAAGTGCAAACACACCCGATTCAAATTCGGAATACATGGTCCGGATCAATTCCATATATTGATCAAAAGTAGGAAAAACAGTTTCACGAATGCTTGTACCTTTAGTTTCGAGTGTTTGATGGTCGTAATTGTCGAGCAAAGTCAACCCTCTCGCAAAAACACGAAGTATCCGGCTATCATCTTCGGTTGCTTGTTGTTCGATGGCGCGATTCAAAATTCGAATGCCGGTTTTGAGATACTCAATTTCTTGTTGCTTCTGAGCCAATCGTTTTTCGTTGATCGCGTAACCCTGCACCAGATAATCTTTTAATCGCTGAGTTGCCCATTGGCGAAATTTTGTGGCTTGCGTTGAATTAACCCGATAACCAACGGACAGAATCATGTCGAGATTATAAAAATTTAGCTTCCTCTTTTTACCATCTGCCGCAACTTGTTCCAAAATGGAACAGGTTGATATTTCATCGAGTTCAAAAGTTTTATAAATGTTACCGATATGCTTAACAATGGCAGGTCGGTTTACACCAAAAAGCTCGGCAATAGTTGTTGTATTAAGCCAAATTGTATCATTTTCTAATTTAACACTTATTTCAGCTCCATTTGGAGTTTTGTAAATCTCGATCTTATTTTCCATTTTTCTCTTTCATTTTTTAATCCATTATAAAACATTATGCAGTATTATAAAGTTCTGGAATTTTATTCTAGCTGCTTCGGATTGCCAGCACAATCATGTCGTCGGCGCGCGAAACAAATAACTTCCGCTCGTAAGAAGCGCTTTTGTCGCTCCAGTTGACAGCTGCAACGCCTGTGCTGAAATCTACCGACCGCTGATAATCACTGACATCGCCGTTGGGTTCCATCAACACCCTGATATTGAAGGTCGGGATGGGTGGGTCGATCCAGCATTTGCCGCCATAGCCCTCTTTATACGAAAGATTAACCACCAGATCTGCCGCTTTCTGGTATTCGCCATTGGCTAATAAATTACGTATTTCAGACAAATGAGGCGCTGTATTTACCGGTTTCAGCGGTTTGTTTAGCGGCATCAATACATCCGAACTACTGACAACAATTGTCTCGTCGTGTGGCTGTCCAAAGGTTAATGTACCCAATTTGCCATTGCCACTCGCTAGTCCGTTTTCCCAGGTGTTGGCTGGTTTTGCACTGATAAAACCACGCTCCGGGTTCGGCAGCGAAATTTGTTTTTGTGCTTTTAGCAAAGGGATTGAAAGCGAAAATATCAGCGCGAATTTTAGCAGCTTAAAGTATGAATTAGATTTGGTAATTTATTGTTTGTTTTTTACATATTTTCCATTGAAAGACCTTTGTATTCGATATTATAGGATTTTAATTCGCCTGTTTTAACAAGCATTGAAGCCGCTTTTTCTTTTAATAAATTATATCTTATGTGTTTTTCATTGCGTTTAATTTCAATAACTTGTGCCGTTTTTTCGCTTTCGTTCAACACAATAAGGTCAATTTCGTTTTCACCACTTCTGTCCCAATACCCACCAATTTTAGTAATACCACCTTGTTCAATCAATTTTTCGCGAAAATATTTTTCCAGAATCTTGCCACTAAAAGTTGTATAATCGCGTTCAATTATTTTCCGAAGTTCATCAAACTGATTTATTTCTATCATATAATTGTATTTGTAAATAAATCGAAACCAGAATGTTAAGTAATTGTCCTGCAATACATAACGAACGTTTTTGGTTTCAGATTTTGCAAACAAAGGTACGCTCTTACTAATCAAACTATAATCGTTTTCCATTCGGGTTAAATAGCCTCCGATTTCTTTACCTACCACCGCTTCAATTTTGGATCGCGTATTTTCACCCCGTGCAATGGCCGACAAAATTGTAAAATAGATACCATAATCTTTCCCAAATTCTTCAATCAGCATATTTTTGCCATCTGCAATAAATGATGAATCTTCATTTACAATTAAGCCAAGCATCGCATCAAGCGTTAATGCCTTATTATCAACAAAATACTGTACATATTTTGCCACACCACCAGTAAAGGTATAAAGCGCCAGCAAGTCTTCATTCGTATATTCCGGATTATTTTCAGCTAATATCAATTTCAAAACCGATACCTGAAATGGTTTAATCCGCATAATGTTGGTGGCGCGCCCAAAAAGGGGTGCTTTGTAATCTTCAAAAATCTTATGCATTAACGAATGAACTGAGCCACAAACAAGTAAATTCATTTTGCTTTGGGCTTTCAATGTATCCCAGTCGCGTTGCATATCGCTGTAAATCGAAGAATTTATGTTCAAGAATTCCTGAAATTCATCAATAATCAAATTAAAACTCCGGGAAGCTGAAAGCTGCATTAAGTATTTGAAGAGCGAACTAAAATTTTGAACAGTTCCGAGCATAGGTATTTGCAGTTTATTGGTTGTCTCTTCTGCGAAGTCCTGACAAAGAAACAGTTCTGCTTTTCGGGAAACAAAAAAATAAAGCGTTGGCTGTTCTTCCGTTGATTTTAGTAATAGTTGCGTTTTCCCTACACGGCGCCGGCCTGTGAGCACTGTAAATTGAGCGTTTTCGAGCGACAATAACTGTATTTGCCGTAAATGTTCTAACTCTTTTTCTCTATTGTAAAATCTCATGTTGTATTGAATTTAATTTGGGAAACAGTCGGTTCCGAAACAAGCAGTTCCGAAATGATGGTTTCGGAACTACAAAAATAGAGTTTAATCATGAGAAAACCAAATTTTAATTTCATTCTATAACCGGACTAACATGTTGCTGTTTTTGAAATCACCATTGTGTTTTTCAACATTCGGCATACTATGCACCACCGCTTTTTTATTGAGCAGCAAAGGCAGAAGGATGTAGATTGCAAACAGAGAGAATAGCAAACCACCAATGGTGCCCACTGCCAACGGAAACCAGAATGCTTCGCGATAGCCAACAATAAAGGGGATAAAACCAAGCATTGTGGAAATAACAGTCAAAAACAAGGGGCGTATTTTAGCATTCCAGGCTTTGATGTATGCTTGCAGGGGCGAAAGAGATGTTGCAGTAAGGATGTTGTTATATTCGTCAATCAGGTAGATGTTTGCATTGACAGTAATACCCGAAAGCAGGATAAAGGCCGCAAAGCCACCGGAATCAAAATTAAGATCGAACCAATAAAAAGTAAGAAAAACGCCAATGAATGATAGTGGAATGATAAATACGATGTAACAGGCTTGCTTCAACGAATTGAACAGAATGGCGGCGCAAAAAAAGATAATAACAAATACGATTCCGAGTAGCCAATACTGATTTTCGGTATCTTTACCCCAACCACCGTAATTATCGTTTTCGTTTTTAATTGTGTAACCAATGGGCAGTTGTTTGGAAAATGCATCAATGGCCTCCTGATGCACACGGTTTGCCTGCTCATAGGCTCCGATATACTCATATTGTACGCAAAGTTTGTATTGTTGATTTTCTTTGACAATCTTTTGAGGGGCTTGCACTTTTTCAATGCATGCCATGTCAGACAGCTTGATCGTAGCCCGGTTGCACGCAAATGGCGTATGCTGTAATTCCCAAATGCCATATCGACCCGATTGGGCCGAACTAAGTGTTATGCGCTCGTTGCTTGTTCCGTTAAAAACATAGCCAAGTGTATTGTCGCGTTCGAAAATGGGCCGCAAACCGGCATAAATCTGATACGGCTCGAGCCCTGCCTTTGCGATAGCTTCGTTGTTTAGCGCAAAACCATACTCCTGATAATCGTCTTTATACCAACTGAATTCAGGGTTTATCATGACCTCTTTGATGCGACGATACCCGAGAAGCTGTTTGCGAAATTGCTCTGCGTAACGATACAGCTCATCGTAATTATACCCATACAGCGTAGCGCGGCTCGAACCGGCGTTTTCTTTCAGGTCGTTGCTAAATCCATCGCCCACACCATACACACTCCAGCTACCTCCGCCCAACTCCAGCGATTTGCTGATGAGGTTGGACTTTAGTTGATGAGGAAAGGCACTTTGCTGATGTTGCTTACTAAACCGGATAGAGATATTGGCCCGATTGGCATTGTAGATATTGGTTTCGAACTGTTTTACTTCCTTAAATTGCGAAATATAGCTTTCCATGCGTTGAATCAGAAAATTCATTTGAGGCAAAGTGGAGCCATTGGGCAAGGATGCTGCTACAAAGAGAGTGGTTTCCTCGCGGTCGCTGTCAACGTATGAACCGTTGTAAACTTTTTCAGCAAACAAACGCCAGGTGCCACCGAGGGCTATTCCGGCATTCATTTTAATATTTTCGCGATAAAAATCAGAACCTATCGTTTTGTTGTAAAGTTTGGCGAATGTGGTTTCTTTCTCTATTTTATCAGGTAATAAAAATACAGGCAATCCAAATAAAAGCACAAAAAACAGATAAACAAACGCACGCTTTCTATACAAAAACCGGCTTTGAGCAGTATAGAGGCGGGAAGTATACACCAGTATTCGTTTTGATAAGAGTATAGAAAAAACCGGGATCGACCGCAAACGTTGAATAAACCTCCGCTTTTTTTCTTCAGGCTTTACAATTTGCATTTTTTCTATAAGTGCAGGCACCAAAAACAAAGATACGAGCAACGAAACACCCAGATTTATCATAATGGCTATCGCAAAATCTTTCAGATTCAAACGCATTTTTTCTTCTAAAAAGAAAATAATAACCAACGAGCCGATGGTCGTGAGCGTAGCTGCTAATATTGCCAAAAAAGCTTTCATATTCTGTCTATGAATGAGCTGATCGGAGAGCACAATAATGTTGTCGATAATCAGTGTGAGCGATATGGTGATTCCTGCCAACGAATAGAGCTGAATTTCGACTTCGAGAAAATAATAAAAAATAAAGGCAATGGCCAGGTTTATTACCAATGAAATAATTATAAGCAGCAGATACTTGAGTTTGCGGTAAACAAGAAATACAAATAAAAATAAAATAAGCAGGGTAAGTCCGGTTCGGAAATAGATTTTATTCAGCTCTTCACGTATGTATTCAGTAGCATCATAAGCCGTTTCGATGCTGTAGCCCGTGGGCAACCCGGAGCGAATATCCGTCATAAGCATCTTGATTTTATCGCCCAGCTCCAACTGATTGACAGCATCGTTGGCAACCACCGTTATATAAATGGTATTCAGCCCGTTGATGCGATAATAGCCCGTAGGCTGCGATTCGGCTTTTCGAATATTAACCACATCGGCCAGGCGTATCACTCTGTTGTTTATCTTTCGTAATTCGATAGCGCCCAGGCTCGTTTCGGATACGCTATCGGCATCCGACGACAGGGCTATTCGCATAAAGATTTCTTTACCGGTAGGCGACAGCAGTTTTCCCATTCCGAGCGACTCGCTTTTAATGTGTTGGGCTACGGCCTCCTGTATGTCGGTTGTTGTCAGGCCAAGGTTGCTCAATTGTGCATGATCATACTCGAGCTGCCATTCCATGGGCTCTGCACCGCTTACATTTACCTGATAAATGCCATTTATTTGTGCTATGCGGTTTTTAATGCGGTTTTCTGCATATTGCTGTATTAATATGGGCGATGCCGGCGCAATTACAGAAAAGCACATAAATGCTTTTGGCGCATTATCGTCGCTGCTTCGGAGTGTTATTTGGGGGTACGACAGACCTTGCGGCAATTGTGGCCATGCCTGACGTATAATAGTGGATGCTTCGAAGCGTGCTGTGGCAGGGTTAACGTGTTTGTCCAGCTTAATTGAAATATTTCCCCAGCCATTGCCCGAATTGGAATTTATTTGTTTTACGCCACTTAATCGGCTAAGCATTGCTTCGAGCTTCGAGCTAACTTCTTTTTCTAACACGATGGGTGAGCTACCGTACAAACTGTACGATATATTCAGTTGAGGCAGCACTTCGGAAGGCGCAAGTTTCACCCTCAGGAAAGGAAGCAAAGCCAACCCGATCAGACTAAAAAAGACAAAGACCAGAATAATGGAAAATGAAGATAGGTTGCGGAACGGCTTATTCATTTATCTGATTTGTATTAATTGGTCGAACCGGCAGGACAATGAACTCTTTTTGTCGAAATCGAACAAAGTAAGCCTCCGTAATTTATAATAACTCAACCAATAGTTTTTTAAAGCTACGATGTAGTTTTTTTGAGCAGTATTTAATCTGTTGAGCGACAAAGTAAGGCTGTTGATATCAGCTTTTCCGATAATAAACCGTTGTTTGGTGCTGTTATATGCCAGATTAGCAAGCTCCTTTGCTTCCAGGGCACTTGCGATCAGGTTTTGCTGAACGCCAAAATCATTTACCGTAAGTACTACGTCCTGCTCAAGGCTGGTTTGTGCTTGTATGGATGAGATGCGAGTCACATTGAGGTTGCTTTTGGCCATGTTTATTTTACCTTTGCGTACCCCCCAGTCAATCAGCGGAATATTCAAACCGATACGCACCACATCCTGCTGAAGGGGGCGTACATATGCACTTCGAAAATTATCGGCTACCTGATTAAACCCTACGCTTGCCGTAAGGCTGGCATCGAATGCTGCTTTGCGTACCGTACGCTCCACTTCGCGTCGGGCTTCGAGTACATTTTGTTGGTTTTGCAAATAATCGGGATTGTTTTGTTTAGACAATTGCAGGGCCTGCCCGGTTGTTACCGATATCGAAGCCGGTAGCTGCGGCAATGCCAATCGCACTTCGGTTTCCTGTGGCAAATTCAGGTACGAAACAAAACTAAACATGGCTCTCTTCAAATCCACATCTACCGTTTTGAGTGTATTTTTCGCATTCAAAGCATCCAATTTTAGCGTTAGAAGGTCCGATTGCGAAATAGAGGCAATTTTCAACCGCTCTGAGCCAATGCTAAAGAGCGAATCAGATGTACTTACATTTTCAACGGCCAAATCGTATTCCATTTGCGCCATTGCCAAATTAAAGAAGCGCTCAATGACCGTACCCGCAATTTCTTCAGTAGAATAGAGGTATTCTTTTTTTGCTTTTTCGTACTTCAATGGTTCTATCTTCCGCTCCCATTTAAAACTATTAAAGCCAAACAAGCTTTGCGAATAACCCACACGTAGTGGAACGCTCGTAAATTGTGTATAGGAATTTGTTCCCAGATTCCGCGAATACCCCAATTCCGAATCGATAAAAAATGTACCACCCGTGAAATCAACATTTTGGCTCACCGATAAATTACCATACGTATACAGAGACTGCTGCTGGCGATACACATCAATATTGTTTTCGGAATCGTAGCGACTCACAAAATCGCGGTTGAAACGCAGAGGGGTAGCCTGCAACGACAGCGACGGCAAACGAGCCGCCTTGTACGATTTGTATTCCCAATAACTGCCGCGATACAGGTTTTTGGCCCTGAATGCCTGCAGCGAACTATCGGTGGCTATACGGATGCATTGTTGCAGATTGAGTTTACTTACTTGCGAAAACATACTTACCGAAACAGCGAGTAAGCTCAGAGCGAATAAAGTTTTGCGGAATTTCATGTAATTACTTTTTGAATATTTTTTGAATGCCTGTTTTAATTGTCCTGACAGGATTGGCTACACTATATACCCACCAATAAGCTAATGGAACCACGAACAAGCTGATTGGTGTGCCGATTATCATTCCTCCAATAATAGAAATAGCCAGGGGTTTTTCGAGCTCCGAACCCATATCGGAAGTAAAAAACAAAGGCAACATACACACAATGGAGGTTAAACTGGTCATAATAATGGAATTTAAGCGTCGGTGTCCGGCCTCGTGTATGGCGTCCATCAGGCTCATCCCACTTTTGCGTAACTGATTCATAATATCCACTTTAAGTATACTATCGTTGATAATAATACCACACGACACCACAATACCGATAGCCGACATCAGGTTTAAACTATGCCCCAAAAGCATTAGTAATCCCAACGATGCCGCTATATCTATGGGTATTTCCAGCAACACAATAAAGGGTTGAACAAAACTTTCAAACTGAGCAGCCAATATAAAATACATCAGCAAGATGGATATCAAAAGGATAACGATCATTTCGTGCATCAGCGTTTTGTTGCCAAAAAACGAACCGGCGAATGAAACATCCCATACGGCATCGGTTTTTGCTTTTTCTTTCAGTGCCGATACGATGGTTTCGGGTTGCGTTGTGTTGTAAAAATACATAGGACTATATTCGCCATTTTTACCTGCGACTATGGTTTTAACGTCCTTAGCCACCGTAAAACTCAAAAAAGTGGAGAGCGGCACTGCATTTCGTCTGCCCGAAGCATCGGTAGTAGTGGATATCAGCGTTTTGTCAAATGCTTGCCGTATGTCTTGTTCGTTTTCGCCAATCACAATGGGTAAATATTGCTGTGTGGAGCGCAATACCGCAAAGTTATTCTCTTTAAACACCGTTTTTACGGTTCGGTAAATTTCGTTGTACGAAGCGCCATACAGTATCATTTTTTGTTTGTCGATGCTGATGTTGAGCTGGTTTTGATACGATACGCCTGTAGGTGTTACTCCTGTGGCTTTTTCAACCTCATTCTTAAGTGCGTTGAGCATCAGGGGGTCGGAGTAGGCTGCTTTGTTTTTGCAATAATACTCGGCCACCAGGTCGGCATCGCCGGTTGAAAATATCCGTTCGAAAATGGTGGCAGTAGGGGCAAAACTCACGATAGCTTCGGGGTAATCCCGTTTCAGTTTCTTTTCAATCTTTGTTTTCAGTGCAGGTATTTGGTCGTTTTCGGGCAGTTTAAGGTACACTTCCGATTCGGACGACGACTGCTCTTGCTGATAGTTGAGCAAGTACTGTTGCTGGCCTATCAAAGCGGCATGCTCGCTCACATGAGTTCGTACACCCTCCAACAACTGCTTAATCCGTTCGGCATTTTCGCTTACATGGATGTTTTCGTTCCACTCCACTTTCATCAACAATTCTTTTTGACTAATATCGGGCATTTTTTCTTTGCGAATCAACTGAAACAACAACACGCACAGGGGCAAAACAGCCAGCATCACGACCAATGTAAGCACCTTGTGTGCAAATATCCAGTTGATACTTTGGTGATACAGCTTTTCGTGAAAGCCAATGGTTTGTTCGGTTTTGCGATGCTTTGTTTTTATTATCTTGTTCTTTAATGCCTCTAAAAACCGGGGTGCTTTCATCGAAAAAACCAGTTTATACAACACCGGAAGAAGCATAATGCCCGTAATGTACGACACCAACAGCCCCACAGTAACCGAAAAGGCCTGGTCGTAGAAAATGGCACCGGCTATTCCACTTAAAAAGATAAGGGGCACAAACACCGATATAGAGGTAAACGATGAGCTTAACATGGGCGCAATCACCTCGTTGGTGCCTTTGATGCACGATTCGTCGAGCGATAGGCCTTCTTTGCGGTATTGCCCAATATTATCGGTCACTATTATCGAACTATCAATCATATTGCCAAAAGCCAGGATTAAACCGGTGAGCGATACGATATTGATAGATACCTGAAACAAATAGAAAAACAACAGGCTGATAACCAGCGAAACAAACATACTGACACCAATTATCAGGGGCGATTTGACATCGCGCATAAACAATGCCGACACAAAACAGATAAAGATAAAAGCCAACAACAAGTTTTGCTTTAAATTGCTGATGGTATAATCGAGCAGTTCGGTTTGGTTTTGCGAAATCTGAAAATCTATGCCCGGATAGCTCTTACGCAAGCGACTCAATTCCTTGTCGATTTCCGCTTTTAAGTTGTCCATGTTTTCGCCCGATTGTTTAATCACCGCCAGTGTTATCGCCCTGCGACCATTGTAGTAGGCCATGCCCCGCTCTTTTTCGGGTACTATTTCGATGCTTGCCAGGTCTTTAAGCTGATATATCTTTTCGTTTTTACGAATAAATATGGCTTGCATATCTTCCACGGTACGCATCACAGCCGAAAAATTAATATTGTATTCGTAATGCCCATCTTTCACCAACATACCTCCGGGCTCTATGTTGTTATTGCTCAAAGCCTGTTCAATGTCCAAAAGCGTAATGCCGGTAGTCTGTAGTTTATCGGCATCGGGTAGCACCTGCACTTGCCGGCGCATAAGCCCGGTAGCATCCACCAGAGCAACCTGCGGAAGCTGTTCAATGCGGCGCTTCACCACATTTTCGGCAAATTCCGATAGATCCGGAAAATCAGTCTCTTTGAGCTGTTTGTCCTTCAGAGTTAAGTTGAGGTTGAATACCGGAATATCCGTTGCACTGGCTTTTACCACACGTGGCCGTTCAACACCACGAGGGATACGCCCCATGGCAGCATCTATTTTTTCGTTTACTTCCACAAAGGCCAACTCCGTGTTGGTACCATGCTCGAAGCTCAACCGAAGCACCGCATTGCCATCGCGCGTTTCCGACTGTACATTGCGCAACTTAGCCACCTGCATCAATTGCCTGCGTAGTGGCGATACCACCGTGTTTTCCAACTCACGCGCCGCACTATTGCCATGCGTTACGTGTACCATTATTTCGGGTATAGCTATATCGGGCAATAAGGATACAGGAATATTCATGTACGTAATGATACCCAGTATAAAAAATGCCGTAAAGCTCATAAATACAGCTATCGGACGGTTAATTAAGAATTTTATCATGCTGACTTTTGAGTCGTTAGTTTCACAGATTGAATTATTTTCATTCTAATATATTTTACTTGCATTGCTTTCTAAAAATCGGTTCTCTTGGTAATTTTATGAAGAAATGTTTCAGTTTTTTCAAAATTCAAGTTATTCACAATATGAATCGCTTCAATATATAAATGATTATTAATTACTAAGAAAAAGGGGGCTTCTGTATCTTCAATTGGAATCCCCAATTTAGAATGCTCTAAAGTCAACAACTTTTTACCATAACAATTATCTCTAAATTTTTTTTCATAACCTGGTGAAATAAATATTATCTTTTCATTTTGTTGATAATCTGGAAATTTCTTCTTTATAATTTCAATTGTTTGTTCTATACATGGAGTGCATGTGTTTCTTGAAAAACAAAAATAAAGTTTGTTTTTAGAAGTTAGTTTCATTAAGGATATTTTATTTAATGAATCATTCCCAAAAAACACATTCTGGTCTTTTAGCTTTAAATTACTGTTTTCCTCCTCTGAAATCTTAATCTTGTTTGCTAATATCTGCTCGTAATTATTTTCTAATGTTGAGCTTTTCTTCTCTTGATAAGAACACGAATTCATAAACATAAGTAATGAAAATATGCCAATTAGTAAGTGGTGATATGTTTTCTTCATTTTTATATAATTAATCATTATTTATGATAAATATTATTGCCTCATAGCAAAAGCAATAGCATCTTTCTATACTAATATTTTGTTTCTTGCCCGATAGAGGACAAAACAAGTTATCCTCTATCCCAGTATGGCATTATTAATATGTATTTATTTCTTCCTAAAATAATACTTGATAAGCACAGGATTATCAAATTCAGTAATTCCCATTTTAATTGCTATATTTTTTTTATCCAATATCTCATCTGGAAGACACCCATCCAGATTTTTATCTGTTTCAAGCTTTTTGCCAATAACGTAATCTTCAGTCCAATATATAGGAAAAAAACGCGCATCTTCTATAAATTTTTCAAACACGTAACTTTTGTTCAATTTTTTATCATGAAAAATATTTAGAATTTTATTCTTCCTAACAATTTGCGTCATAACAAAAGCGGAGTTGCCTCCATTACTTGCAAAAATATAATTCACAACTTCAGATGACCGAACTTTTTCAATAAAAGTATTTGGATCTATTTTTGAGAATGATTCGCTGTTCTTAAATAATTTTTTTTCATCATTATTCAAACTACCAAAATCCCATGTATATGACCCTTTGATTCTAAAATCAGAACACAATTCATACACCGTATTCGATATTGGACGACAGAGAAAATTACCATAAGAAAAATCAAGCGGAGAATTATTCAGAACATTATCTACTTCTGGAAAAGATTCTTTTAAAATCTTATTTTGAGATAATGAATAAAACTTAACTCTGTTTTCATAATCGAAAGTCCAAAAACATATCAAATCTGAGTTTATATATTTAAATTTATAATATGAACGACTTAATTTGGGTAGCGAAACACGCTTTTTGAAATTTCCTTTTAAATCATACTCATGTAAAGTGGAATTTGTCGGGTCAATAAATGCAAGTTTATGATTCGTGGTATCTATCTCAAAATCACTTATTTGAATATACTCATTAGGACCTTGTCCTCGATTGTTGATTTTTGCAACATATTCACCTTTATTGTTGAATATATAAATTACTGGAAATCTAAAATCTAAGATATAATAGTTCTCATCGAATGAAATGACTTTTTTAAAATAGCTAAGTAATGCATCCGGGTTACTTTTCAACTTAATTATTTCAACTTTATCAAAAAACGCAAAAAAAGATACATTATTCATTGAATCGATATCTACCTTTATTGTTTTGTGTGAGTTTTCATTTCTACAAGAAAGCAACAAAAAGGCAATCGTTAAAAAACTTAATATTTTTCTCATTTTATCATCCTAATTAATTGGTAAATTGTCAGTTTTTAAAGCCTTCATAAAACTCTAACAATGCAAATTAATTAGAGTTTTATGAAAACTATTATTGTTTAATTACTTCCATTATTGGTATATAAAGGCGAGCAATAATCCTTAGGATCACCTGTTCTTTCACAAGTCCAAATCGGACTCAAATAACTAGTATGCATTTTATAACACCTTGAAGATTTTCCAACTACCAAATATAAATCACAATAATCGCCACTTTCTAATTGGGCCAATGCCTCCACACTAGATAGTGCCAGTGTGCTTGTTGCATCTTGTTTTTGTTTACTTAACGATACATTAAACGCCACTGCAACAGCTATAGCTACGATGGCGATACCGCCGAGAATTTTCTTTTTCATAAAATATTTCTTTTAATATTAATTTAATTGTTATTCAAAAATAAGCTATATATATCCTTTCAATAGCCGACAACCGTACAGGGTTGTTTCCTAATTGTTTTTGTATCTTTGTCGGGCAATCCTCCTTTCTGTTTTTATGTGGTTTGGGGCGAAGTGCAGGGGCGGGCGCTTGTTATTCGGTTAGGTTGGAACGCAACTCTAAGCAGCACGCCAACTTTTGGGTCACTGAACAGCAGCACCGCCCTTTTTCACTTCATTTTATTTCAACACCACCACCGGCGATTCGTGTGCCAGGTTGATATTGCCTTCGTAAATTACACTATCTCCCGCCTGTAATCCTTCTGTAACCACATAGCCGGTTGAGTTTTCGAGGCCTGTAGTTATGTAGTTCCAGTTGGCTTGCCCGTTTTTGAGAGTAAACACCACTTTTTTATTGGTACGCAACACCAAAGCCTCTTTCGGTATTACCAATTGCGACGACACGCGGCGTTGTATCAATATTTTTACATTCATACCATCCATCAGTTTTTCGGAAGCCGGCAACAATGCTTTGATGTAAACCATGCCGTTTTTATCAATCAGCGGATTTATTTCGGTTATTGTTCCGGCGCTTATAAGGCTGCTAATGGCGTAGGGCGACACTTTTACCTTATCGCCTTTTTTTACCAAAGCGACTTCGCTCTCCAGTATTTTAAACTCTACTTCGGGATGCTGATTGTCTATTATCGTGCACAAGGCCTCCGAGCCCGATGAGCTGTTGTGCTCTTTTGTAAATAAATTGGCTACCGTGCCCGCAAATGGCGCTACAAGTACCGCATTGTGGTGGTTGTAGGCAGCCATTTGATAGCTGTTTAAACTTTGGTCGTAGTTGCTTCGGATGCGTGCAATTTTCATTACATCGGCCGGTACTTTTAGCGAGTCGCGCAGGGAGTAACCCTGACCAATCAGCACATCCTGCAGTTCGAGGCGGGCGCGCTCCAGGTTATCTTTGGCTTGCAGCATCGCATTTCTGAGTTTAAAGCGGTCGAGTTCGGCTATTTTTTGCCCTTTACTTACCCTGTCGCCATTTTTTACATATACCCGCATAATAGGTGCCGACGACTCAAAGCGCAACTCTGCCTTACGCTGCGAAACAATAGTACCATTGGCAACCAAATCGTGCTGAAAATCGCTCAACACCAACTTCAACGCTTTCACAGGCGCTGGAGCATCTGTTTCGGTCTGAGCTTTGCTTTGTTCGGTAGCCTCAGTTTGCTCGCCTTTGGACGATGTACAGGCAACCAATAGTGCCGATACTGAAATAATGAAAAATAATTTTCTCATTGAATAACGTATTTATTTAAACTTATTATTGTTGCAACACCTATAGTCTGAATGGCATGTGGTTTGGTCGTTTTGCTTCTGATTGTTGATAAAATCTATAGTTTCTGACGTATCAGAATTCATATACTATTAGCAAGGGATTGTCCTCAAGCTTTACTTTTTGGGCTAAGTTTAACAATGCCTTATTGTTGAATTTAATATTGTTTTTTGCTGTTTTATTTATTTCAAAAAGTAAATTTGAACTTATGGTTGTGACAATCATTTTGCCATTATTTAAAGGGAAATACGAATTGCTATTTAGCTTAATTTCATTATTTGCAATTGTTTTAAAGCCAATAAGCTCTTTCGACGTTTTATTATACAAATAGATAGCAACATTGGTGTTAAACAATAGATATTTAGCACTTTCCACAACATCGGTTATAGAGTACACTAGTTTCTTTTCTTTAATTTGATTCATTATATTATCTTGAATCGCATTTTCAAGATCCGCCCCGGGAATGGAATGTTTACCAAAATCAAAGCAATATTTAATACTAATTTTATCATTGTCAAGCTTATATATATTAGTGTCAAATCGTCTTGTATAGTAATTATTTAAGGTTGAATTTAATTGATTTCCCTTCGTAAAGAATGAATTCTGAATATTGGTTCTTAAGGCGAGAAAGGATTGTTTGGTTTCTAAATCGAGGCTGAAACAATCTATTTCATGTGTATTATTTGGGTAGCTTCCTATTTCCGATCTATTACAATAGATATTTTTCCCATCAGTTACGATGTTAAAATACAAATCATCCAGTCTTTTTTCTGCAATAAAATCTCCTGAATAGCTAAACGTGATAATTTTATAGGGCTTATCGCATAATGCCAAAATTTGGTTACGAACGGTATCTACACAAAAATCCATTAAGCTGATATACTCACCTTGACCCTGACCTGTTTTTTGAATGCAATTTAAAAACTTACCTGATTTATCAAAACTAATGATTTTATTTAATGTTTTATCTAAAACAAAAAAATGATTTTCATCACAACAGATCCGATTAATTTTTCGGATGATTGAATTTTCGTTGGTTTCTAATGCAACGAAATGACTTTTGCGAAAGATGGATGAGTCAATCAGTTCTGATTTTAATTCATCATTCTGAACCATGATAGATGATTCACTTTCAGTGTTTTTTACCCCCACACAGCCATATATAATAGCTATTGTCAGTACTATGATTGTTGTTATTTTTGAATTCATATTTAATATGTTTTTTGCTGTTTGTATTAAAAGATTGCATATTCAAAAATTACTTTGAATATACAATCTTTATATCTAATTTTTAAATTAATTGTTTACGCATTTACATTCCACGAATTCATGATCAAATCCCAATATTTCAAAATCTCGGATACAGGAAATTGAGCCTTCACCAATACACGATGTTTCTTTATATTTACTTGTGTATTTAATATCAACTTTATCCCAAGCATGGGCATAAATAATTTCCTCATACTCCAGAATTTGTTTACAATTTACTTTCATTACTCCGCTTTCATCTTCACCTTCCGCCAGCGCCTCCACATTAGCCAGCGCCAATATACTTGCTTTGTCCTGATTCTGATTACCTAACGTGACATTAAACGCCACGGCTACAGCCATAGCTACGATAGCGATACCGCCGAAAATTTTCTTTTTCATAAAATATTTCTTTTAATATTGATTTAATTGTTATTCAAAAAAAATAAGCTGTGTATATCCATTCAATAGCCGACAACCGCGCAGGGTCGTTTTTTAATTGTTTTTTGTATCTTTGCCGGGCAATCCTCCTTTCTATTTTTATGTGGTTTGGGGCGAAGTGCAGGGGCGGGCGCTTGTTATTCGGTTTAGTTGGATGTAACTTTAAGTCGCACGCCAACTATTGGGTCACTGAAGAACAACACCGCCCCAATTTGTATCACTTCATGTTGTTTTATATTGTCTTTAGCTGCATTGCAATAAGTATGTTTGTTTATATATAATGTCGCGTTTAAGTAAGTTTGGTACAAAGATGTAAATCAATCTTTAGAAGCAACTAAACGCGACAGCAGTGATTTGTGCTACAAATAAAATAAAAAAAAATCAGAAAACACCAAATAATTTCAAATCAATTCTCACTCAATTCTTACTCATCTGATTTTTAAGCATTTCAATTTCATTGCGCATCTCCTCAATAGCCGGCGATTGTATTTTGGGCTCTTTTTGCAAAACGTGATTTGCCATCTTTTCAAATTTCGTCCTATTGCCTGTTTGCAAATAGAGTTTGGCAAGCAGGTAATACGGATATATCCGGTTGGGAACTATGTTGGCAGCCATCAGAAAATTTAGTTCTGCGGCTTTGTAGTTTTTCAGAGCCTGATGGTTTTTGCCTATTACATTGTACAGCATCGGGTCGCAGCTTAACGTTGTGGCCAGGGTTAGCACCTCGTTGCTTTTTTGGTAGTGAGCCGTTTTCGATAAAATTTGTCCGTATTCAAACAAAAATTCCACACGATCGCTCAGATGTGGTGCAATTCGTGCATATTCGGGAGTTGCATCAGTGTATAGCTGCATTGCGTAGAGTGTTTTTGCACGGCTCCATTCTTTGTAGGCTTTGTATGTAGGATACCGGTTATACAGGCAATAAGCAAGCGTACCGAAACTGAAAATCACAATAACAGTGATAGGGACGAGCGTGCTTCCAGTCTGGTCTGGGCTTGTTGCCTCATTACCGTTTGCCAAATCGGCTAACAAACAGACAAATACAATTAAAAATGGCAACACACTAAAAGGATAAGACATAGATGCAAATACAAGTAAGGACACCACAGCGCCTACGGCGCCGTATTTCTGCTGCTTTATCCCTTTTTTAATTAGCATTATCACAGCTGTCGCAAACAGCAGGAGCCCCGCAACACCAAACTCGAGGCATATTTGCAGGTATTCATTAAAGGCATATTCGGGATTTCCGGCCACATTCTGCTCCTGCCCGGTGGCGGTTGTGGTTGTTGTTTCAAAATAGGCAGCCTGCACCTTTCCATATGCACCTGCAAAATGCCCAAGCCCTACGCCAAAGGGCTGTTCCTCAATGGCCGTCAGTGTATTTTTCCAGATCAAGACTCTGCCATCGGCTGAATCTTTCTTGAGCCGATACATGGCTACGCCAGCACTGCCGGCAATAAATGCAACCAGCACCAGCGCAACCAGCAGTTTCTTCTGATACCGTACCACATACGATTTGAGCTTATAGCGTGATGCAAAAAAAGCAAGCCCTACAAACAAGGAACCAGTCGTCGCAGCCAACCAGGCTGCCCGGCTCATACTTGCCGGAAGCACCAACACAGTGGAAAGTAAGGTGATTGTTGCCAAACTCCAGCGCAAGTAAAACAAACAATATTTTGTATGGTACGGCCGACTCCAAACCCGATAATCGCGCAACACATAATACAAAGCCAGGGGGCTAAGCATAGCTAAATAGCCGGCATACGGGCCGGGGTTGAAAAACGAACCGGTAAGCAGAAACAAATTATGCTGCGATGGCAGGCAGCCATACAGTTGCGCCATGCCCCACAGTGCCTGCCCCGCAGCCATAATAAGCAGAAGCAGATATAGCGCGTAGCGACAGGATTTATTTACCCTCAATGCTATTCTGAAATAGAGATAAAGCACCACCAGTAGCACCAACAACACCGCTTTGGTATGTATCACTTCCGCCCCCGTGAGGAAAGGAAGCAAGCCAATCAGCGCAAACAACAACAGCAAAAGCTCAGCAAGCGAAAACCTGATTTTGAATTGATTGCCTAACGCTAAATACAGGGCCGTTGTTAAACCGCATATACCCATAGCAGCATAAAATCCAAAATATTTGGCACTAATAACCCCCATGGCGAACTCGTGGCTTACTGCAAAAACAGATAACAGCGGTAAGCAGCAAGCAGCAAGCGGTAAACTGCGAGCAGTAAGCGGTGAGCGGTAAGCTGAAAGCAATAAGCGGTAAGCAGCTGTAAGGCGTGAGTTCATTAGCGCTTCATTTTGGATTTGGTGGCTGTGAAAATTTTCACTAATTCATTTATTTCAGTCAAAAGATGTTTGCATGATTCTGGTTTAATCAAATCAGCCTCAAGCATTAGCTCTATCCAAAATTGTGATTCATCGACTTCTTCAACTACAATACAGAGTTTCGCAAACTTCTCCGCTTCTGACCGACCCCTCGTAAAAACCCTAAAATTTGCAGCAACTGATGTGCCCGAGCGCAATAATTGCTTTCCTAAAATGCGCAGCTCATCACTACTTTTACACTGCTTTGAATAAAACTTCACAATTTCAACCGCAAAACGCTTTGTTCGCTCCCGATATTTCGTATTAAAATCAGAATAAGTATCCATATTATTTTCTATTTGTTTGCTTATTTTCATACCGCTTACCGCTTACTGCTTACTGCTTACCGCCATAACTACTCCACCGCTCTCATCACCCGCCTCCACCTCACATCGCCACTATTCGGATCTACCGACTTCCATACGATGGCCGCCTTGCCCACAATATGATCTTCGGGCAGCAAGCCCCAGTAACGTGAGTCGCGCGAATCGCGCACCAAATCGCCAGCCATAAAGTAATAATTGCTCGTAAAAGTATAGTTGATTATGGCGCTATCGTTGAGTAAAACGGTATTCCCTTTTTTGGTTACTTTCATGCCTGTCTCGTACTCTATCAACCTGCGATATAAGTAGAAGTTTACGCTGTCCATTTTCAGGCAATCGTCTTTGCAGGGCACATAGAGCGGTCCAAAGTGTTGGATATTCCAGTTAAGCGATTTCGAATGTGGAAAGCAGCGATACACTTCGGGCGAGAAACTACTCGAATCTTGTTCCCCTATTTTACGTTGCGCATCTACGTTCCCCAAATTTTCGGTACATCCTTTTACTTTGTATATCCCATTTTCGATGAAAAAACTATCCCCTGGCAGTGCCACACAACGTTTTACATAAAACTTATTCATATCCATGCTTAGTTTATTCCAATCGGAATACGGAAAGTGAAACACCAACACATCGTTCCGTTTAATTGCTCGGATACCTTTTAGGCGCCAAAACTCAGGCTTTGAACCGCTTTTAAAAAAATCAAGACTTTTGCAAATTCGTGGCCCCGGGATTAGCTTTAGAGCTATTATATAATCACCCGATTTAAGTGCCGGGGCCATAGAATCGCTGGGTATTTTGAATGTGGAAAACAAAAACACACGCAAAACCACCGCCAGCAATAAGGCAATAATTACTAATGATAGTGTTTTGAGAAAACCTTTAAACAAAACTTTGGGATGAATCATGTGTTTTTAAATTATGACGAGCAAAATAAAATTAAAAATGTTTTAGTTTGTAAAATACAAGAATCGGATTATCATACTCCTTGATGTTGTTTTTATTGCAATAAGCTTTACCAAACATTGAGTTTACAAAGTAATTGTCCGGATTTACGTATGAAACGAAGTAATCGTTGTGAGTCGCAAAAGGCTCTCTAAAACATGGTAAGTATGAGGGAATTAAATATGAATTTAATGAAATACAGTTATTGGATTTTTTATCTCTAAAAACGCTTGTGTATTTCCTGGTATAATGATTTGAAAGCTTGTAATACTCATGAGAAGTAGTGCTTTCAAATTCGCCCATAAAGAAATCATAATTGTTTGCTTTGAGCTCTTTGCTAATGATCTCTTCATCCTTTCTTAAAACGTCACGGGGTACTGAAGAGCGACCTATATTAAGAAAAGTTTTTGCTTTTACGCGGTGATTGTAATATGTAAATATTGTATCATTAAAGGAGTGTGTGAAAATTATGGTATCATTATCTCTTTTTAAATACCTCGTTTCTCCACAAAAATCAGTTTCGATGTCGCTATTGTTTATTTTTCCGGCATACATTACTTCGAAGTTAGCATTTAACGCCAATAGCCTGCATTCTGAAAACGTTCCCATATGTCTGTTGTCAATGCCCTTAATTGTACAAAACAAATAGCCGTCGTCTGTTATCTCGAACGAAAATGCGTTTATCGGAAGCTTTGCTTTCTTGATAAACTTACCTTCAGGGCTGAAAAAAGACATATAATGACTGTGAAAAACAATCAATTCATTTGTTTTGGCGTTAAAGCAGATGTTTTTTATTGTAGTTATCTCATGAGGTGCATTTCCGCGTTTGATTCGTGTTACAAACTTGCCGGATTTATCAAATATCACAATGCTACTTCCCTGGTACGCATCCACTACATAAATATAGTCTTTCGAAAATGTGATTGATGTTAGTTCAGAAATCAGGCACTCTTTTCCGGATTCTAAAGGGATCAAATTTATGCTATCCAACAAAGCTCCCAGATTGAATGGTTTTGGATTTAATAGTTTTTCGATGTTTAGCTCGGCTATACCCGAATAATCAACAGGTAGATTTTTGGTGGAATCCATTTTTAAACCATCAATTTCAACCTGAGTAAACTTCTCACTTTTAGCTTCCTTTTTGGAGCAACTTATTATTAATAAGAGGGCTAATAAATAAAATGTAATTTTCATTTCAATTTTTTTTATGCTGGCCTGATTTAATCAAGCCAGCTTTTATTAGTGTATTTAATCGTTGCATTCTTTGGCATCACAATTCGTATCCCCACCTTTCTCACAGGTAGTTCTCTTGCCTTTATATGTAATAGTAACCACAGTGGTTTTGGTGCCTGAATTGTAATTCGCTTCTCCTCCAAGTTGTACCCCATTAACTGGTATTTTAGCATTAATATCTACATCATAACTCGGCATTGTTTCAGTTGTTGCTGTAGTAACAGTGCAATCATATTTAATCGTTTTATCGTCTTTAAATAAACCATAAGTCCAAATGTCAAAGAAGCTATTCCACCCACCATCTTCACCTTCCGCTAACGCCTCCACATTAGCCAGCGCCAACATACTTGCTTTGTCCTGATTCTGATTACCTAACGTGACATTAAAAGCCACGGCTACAGCCATAGCTACAATGGCGATACCGCCGAAAATTTTCTTTTTCATAAAATATTTCTTTTTTTTTAATCGATTTAATTGTTGTTCAAAAAAGCTATGTATATCCTTTCAATAGCCGATAACCGCGCAGGGTTGTTTCTTAAATTGTTTTTGTATCTTTGCCGGGCAATCCTCCTTTCTGTTTTAATGTGGTTTGGGGCGAAGTGCAGGGGCGGGCGCTTGTTATTCGGTTAGGTTGGAAGTCGACTTTAAGTCGCACGCCAACTTTTGGGTCACTGAACAGCAGCACCGCCCTTTTTACTTCATTTTGTATTTCCGTTTATGGTAAATATTACCGGGCTATTGGCTGTATTGCAATAGACGCTTACTGTCTTTTGGAAATATCCGGGTTCTTTGATGTTGATTTCGGCGGTTATTGATGTTGTTTTTCCGGGTTCAACCGGTGCCTTCTGCCAGTTTACAGTGGTGCAACCGCATGAGGTTTTAATATCGGATATTATTAATGCCGTATTGCCCGTGTTTTCTATGGACAACTCCAATTTTCGCGTTTCTCCCCTTTTGAGGTTATTAACCACTATTTCTTGTTGCAATTGTTTTACCGTTGTATTATTACTCTGCTCGATTATTTCACCTGTTATAATTTTTTTATACAATTTCCATATATCGGGGTTTAATGCAGGGTTGCCTATGGATAAAACCTTATTTTGCGCATCGAGTAAATAGCATTGAAATGCCGGGTCTTCAGGCAGGCTATTCAAATTCATTAATGTGTTGTGAGGGTCGATATACACAGGATGATCAAACCGATCCCGCCTAAATATATATATCAGTTCATCTGAATTTTTGGGCTGAAAGTAAAAAATGAATGATAGCTTGTTCGAGAACATTGTGTCAGCTTCGGCAATCAATTTCTGCCATTCGAACAGTTTTAACCGACAAGAGGTGCATCCGGTAGAGTCAACATACAGCAATATTTTGAAGGGTGTGTTACCAAAATCAGGTAATATCGTATCCTTTCCATATACCGAAACCGTTGCCTTCTTGTCGAATATCATGGTTTTACCTACCCATTCCGAAACAATGTTTTCGGCTTGGGCTTGTTTGTCTGTTTTTTTGGTACATGCTATTGTTACTATAGCAATTAAACATACAATGACGATTTTTTTCAATAACATAAGTCTCTGTTTTTTTCTGAAATTTGAATAATGTAATTTTTACCTCTTACCTCTTACCTCTTGCCTCTGCTCTTACCACCACACTTGTTTCCCATTCTCGTAAGTAAATATTCGCTCCTCCTTACCTTTGGTGTTGTTGTGTAGCAGGTATAAACCTCCCGATGGTACATTTCTCAATACAAGCTTATTGGATTTGGCTTTACATTTTATCAACGATATCCATCCGGTTTCACTCCACATCATTAATTCATAACTATCGCCGGCGACTATGTTGTTGTCGTCATTGCGCGGTAAATACCGAAAATAATCGACTGAAACAGGTTTACCAAAATCAACACAGATCCATTCATTAGAATCTTTTCTGAAATCCACATAGCTCAGTTTGTTGCTATCAAACAGATTCCCTGCTTTAGGTTTATCAGATAACAAAATGTTCGTTTTAAGCTTAGTGGTATCGGTTATGTTTTTATTATCACGTATAAACTGAAATTCTGCGACACTACACTTGTTTTTTTTGTTTCCTTTGATTTTCCAGTACCTGTATTTTTGGTCGCTTCCGGATCGGAGTGTGTCCCAGTTGAATTTTGGATCGCGAAAAATAGTACCTGCAATTATTGAATCTTTGAAGTTCGCATTATTAGAAGCAATAATTTCACACCCGATAACCCTTCTACTGGCTAAGTAGATGTTTCGCTTTATAGGGTATTTACGGTCAATTACTAATGTTTGTTTTGCCTGAACAGATGGCCTGATTTCAATTATTTCATTTTTGTAATTTATATAAAAAGGCAGGCCAGACGGAATGTATAAGCCATCTTCAAAGATCAATGGCATATAGATGCAGTTTTTACCCATTGATTTAAAAATGACCGTTTTTTTGCCTTCTATCTTTCCCCATTGGATGGGTCTCCAGTTTTCGTTGTCAAATACAGCGAGATAAGCAAACTTTTTATCGGTATTTCTTATGAGATTTATTTCAACATCTATTGCGTCAATGTATTTAGATGTGACATCTTTGATGAATGGATTGTTGAATAAAGCCGGTATATTTTCTTCTTTCTTTCGATGAAATAAACTCTGATCCTGGTATGAATAGGTGATACGATACACTTTAGCAATTGCTTCGCCTGCTTTATGCACAAATCCGGGTGTGGTATTGCCACCCAGAAAGGGTGTTTCCCTGCCTGTTTCATCAAATAAAACATTCCATGCATGACCCATGCTTCGTTTACCCCAATGAGGTACGAAATCAATACAGACCGGAATACCACAAGCTCTCATCAAATAAATTGTGGACAATGCATAATCTTCACATGGTCCCATTTTTATATTTTCTAAAGCGGAAGGTGGTAGTTTTAGATTGCAGGGTTTATTGTATAAGACAATATTAAATCCTCTGTTGATTAAAGTGTCATTTAGCCAGTTACTAACCCAAAAGGTGGAATTTCTGGAATCATCAATATTATTTATCCACTCTATTTTTTTTAAATATTTTATGGCGAGCTTTTCACGCCAATCCTCAATGTTTTCGTTACTAATTCTATAGGGCAAAACGTATTCACAAAAATCGGGAAACGATAAATGCCGTGTCCATGGATTGTTGTACCAATTGTTTATTGCGTGGTCAATATTCTTAATCAGATAATCGGCCTTAATGCTCTGAATGTCGAATTTGATTTTCAATTCTTTCGGCTCAATCTTATATTTGAGAGACAGAGAATCGTATTTGTTTTTACAATTTACAGCTTTGCCTGTGTCGTTATTGAGCTTTATTAGTTCTTTATAGTACGTGTCTAGTTTTTGGTTTACAAAAGTATGATGGTACACCATATTCTTTATCAAAAACTCAGCAGCAAGTAATTTTAAGCTATCTGCGGGATTTTTTGAATAATGCAAAAGCACTTTTTCGAGTTCCGCCCGATTGTCTCCTGCCAATTCTAACGCATTCTCCAGATCTGTTTTTTTTGCACACGATATCAAAGTCGCAAAAACGATAATTAATGTAAAAAGTTTATTCTTCATTTTTTTTGATTGTTTGTTCGGATGTTCGCAAATATTCACAACTTGTATTTTATCAGGTGCTGATTGTTGTTAATATCTAATGCGAGCATTGTATTATCTTTTTCGTCGATACAGAATCCTGTTATATATTTATCCAGCAGATATCGGCGAAGAGGGTTTCCTTGCAGGTCGTACACTTCCAGCATATTTCCGCCTTCAATTATTTGGGGGTTGTTGCGTATATCCTTAAATTTTCTCCCCCAAAAGAGTGCGTAAATCTTGCTTTGACCCACCTGAACATCGCTATAGCCCAGGGTATATTCAGAAAAGTGTGTCAGGCAGTATTGCTTCTTTGCAGAGCATAGCCTTTCTGCCCGGGCAGAAAGGCTATGCTCTGCAAAGATATTCTTTTTAGCCCAAAAATCTGGCATATCGATCTC
>Ga0209398_1000122_pt1 | contig 58932 bp, 42 predicted proteins | sample AshMeaBigSpring_FD_184125 | JGI IMG/M metagenome (GOLD analysis project Ga0209398, IMG submission 184125) | Groundwater microbial communities from Big Spring, Nevada to study Microbial Dark Matter (Phase II) - Ash Meadows Big Spring (SPAdes)... | ecosystem: Environmental > Aquatic > Deep...
GAATTGTCAAACGAAAGTTTTAAACTACCTGCCAATTTCGATGCCGAAGCTTATTTTCAGGATTGTTATGGTATAATAAACGTGGATGATATATCTGTTCAGGATGTTACAATCCGTGTTGCAACTTATCAGGCTAATTATCTGCGCGCTTTACCACTTCATTACTCACAAACTGAAACAAAAACAAATGAAACCCATACTACTTTTCGATTTTATTTAAAACCCTCTTTTGATTTCAGGCAGGAATTGCTTTCGCTTGGCGACGATGTGGAGGTTTTGCAGCCAGAATGGTTCAGGCAAGAAGTGAAACAGGTGGTGAAACTTATGATGGAAAGTTACAACAAGTGTTGATTTTAAAAAAAAATAGCCCACTTGCCTATGCCGTATGGCTACATAAAGGCTCTTATCTAGTCTATACCGTTGAGTAAGCTGTTATTGTAGCAAGTAATTAATATTTTTCTTAAAGCGTGATTTTATAAAACAATCGACCACCCAAATCAGAGTGCTTTGAGTGGTCAATTTGTACTGAAAAGGTATTATTGAATATTGATGCTAGCAGCTGCGTTTTCGTTGCGGTTAATGGTGGCTGGGTTTCCTGTACAGTCGATAGAGCTGGTACCTGAGGCATCGGCTTGTATCTTCTGGGTAGCGTGAATGTCAATTTTGGAAGCCCCGCTTGCTTCGGCACGTGCCGATTGACTGATAAATTCGGCTCCATCGTAGTTGGAGGCTCCACTTGCATCTACTTCGAGTTGAGCTGTGCTTCCGTTTACATTGATGTTTGATGCTCCCGACAGCTTGAACTGACTCATCCCTTTTACCACAAAATCGAGATTGCCATGACTTGCTCCGCTTAAGTCAACAAATAATCGACTGGTGTTGAATGGTGCTGTAGTGCTTACTTGCGCGGCTCCACTGGCTTCGATATTAAAAATGGAGTCGGTGCTCAAAGTAACCTTCACTGGGTGATTCAACATAAACTTATCGGTGTAAATCTTTAGCGTTCCGTTCACAACTTCTGTTCTAACTCGTCCTAATATGCGTTCGGGAGCTGATATTACCAAGCTACGGGTACTGTCTTGCGTTAGTTCTATTTCAATATTGTCCGAAATATCGAGGTTTGTAAAAGCTTCGATGGTTCGAGTTTGTTCTACCGATGGTTCGTTCTCATCTATCGTAAAATCAAAGCTTTCGCTGTTTGCCGACCAGTTTTTAATGGTTTTTGCACCCACACTGTAGAGCATAAACAATCCGGCTATCCACAAAATACCAACTACTAACGATGTAGTTTTAGCATGTTCGTAGCGTTTACGACCAATCAAATTAATGGCCCAATAAACGATCATATAAATAGGAGCACCCACTACGAGTAATAATGAAACAACAAGCAGAGCCGCATTTTCGCCGGTAAACATGGTCCACTCGGCTGCTAGTTCGGGCGAAAGTCCCATCAATATACTTGGCACAAAGAGTAAACTCAACAAGGCAATAAGTAGTGCAAATGCTACAATGATACCTACAAAGGCTAGCACACCGCCTATTAAACCGCCTACTATTTTGATAAGGGTACGAATGATATCAAGAAAACGATCGCCAACACTGGTAGCCGAACTTTTGAATTTCTCACTCTCCACATAGTTTTTTACATTGTTTATTTCCGATTTGATGTTCTCAACGGTTACATCTTCGCCTTGCATTTCAAGGCGTTGCGCTACAGTTACTGCTTTAGGAGCAATAAGCCAAGCCACTAGATAGATAGGAATTATGGTTCCCCAGCCGATTAAAACGATGAGAATAAGTCCAACGCGAATCCAGGTTACATCCCACCCTAAATAAGCTGATAGTCCGGAGGCAACGCCACCCAATACAGCATTTTCGGGATCGCGATAGAAGCGACGACCATGACGTTTGTCGCCTGTACTTTGGGCTTGACTAGCCTGAGGAGGCGTTTGTGTTTCAGCGTTCTCATCATCGTCGGCGTATTGGTTGGGTTTACCAAGCACGTTGATAATCTCGTCCACATCGTCGATGTTAATCACGGTTTTATTGCGTTTGAGGCTATCGCTGAATATTTCGGCTATACGTGCTTCAATATCGGCCATAACTTCTTTCTTTTCGTCGTCCGAAAGGTATTTTTCTACATCTGCCAAATAGCTTCGGAGCATGTCGTATGCATCGTCGTCGATATTGAAAACGATGTTATTTAAATTGATGGTTACTGTCTTTTTCATTTTGAATTAAATTGACCCCCTAGTCCCCTGAAGGGGTAACTTTGAGGAAGTTGTTTTATCTGTGTTGCTTGTTTTAGGCCTCAGTATCAATTGGATTTGGTGAGGACTTAATTTTATGTACTACTTGATTAATGTCGTCCCAAGCTATTTCCAGTTCGTCGAGAAAGCGGATACCTTTTTCGGTCATTTCGTAATACTTGCGGGGTGGTCCTTGTGTCGATTCTTCCCAGCGATAGTCAAGCAATTCGCTGTTTTTAAGTCGGGTGAGAAGCGGATATAAAGTACCTTCCACCACAATCAGTTTGGCGTCTTTGAGTTCCGAAATAATATCGGAAGCGTAGGCTGCTTTTTTCTTTAGAATAAGTAAAATACAATACTCTAAATAGCCTTTACGCATTTGTGATTTGATGTTGTCTGCGTTCATTGTTGTAGGGTGTAAGCTTCCAGGTCCCACCTGTGTGGGATCTTTTGGGCTTGTTTTTAAAAATTAGTTAGAAAAATAACTTGCTATCATCCAGTCTCATTTAGCTTGGGGCTGTGATGGCATTTATTTGTAAAGTTCGAGCATTTTTAGGCGAAATACATATTCGTATTTAGCTTGAACTGCTTCCGACTTTGAGCGTGCCAAATTGTTTTTGGCTTGGTACAGTTCGTAAACGTTGGCGCGTCCGCCTTCGTATTTTTTCTCAGCAAATCGGAACGCTTCGGCGCCGGAGTTAACCGATTTGTCGGAGGCCTGCCACTTTGCTTTGGCCGAAACGGCATTGTAGTAGGCTTGTTGAATGCTTTTGCGCAACTCGAGTTTTGCATTTTCAACATTCAGTTTGTTACTTTCTATTTCAAGTTTTGCTGTTTTTACGTTGTTGCGTACTTGTAGTTTATTAAAAATGGGTACATTGAGTGTAAATCCTACCGATGTGCTGAATGGGGTAGGGTGCATGTTGTAAAACGATTTCCCTGCATTGGCGCCCAATTCGAGCGTAGGGTAGTAGGCCGATTGTGCTATCAACACATTTTTTTCGCTGCTCTGAAGTTGGTACTGAGCCGATTTTATTTCGGCACGACTATTTAAAGCGCTTTCGTATACCGACTCGGCACTTAGCAACTGCAATTCGTTGGCCATTAATTCGGTGGGCACTTCAATGTCCAATGTTTCAAAATTAGGTTGTTCCAATATCTGTGCTAGGTCGAGCAATGCCAGTTTTAAATTGTTGTCGGCATCGGTGCGTGTAACTTCTTCTTTTGCGAGTTGAGCTTGTAACTCCAACAAATCGCCTTCGGCAATACGTCCAGCTTTCACAAGTGCTTTTTGTTGTTCAATGCGGTTTTCGGTGAGTTGGTACTGATCGGTTGCTATTTGTAGCAATTCTTTGTTGTAAAGTACTTGCAAGTAGGCCGATGCTACGCTTAGCATAATGTCCTGCTGTATTTTTTCCAATTCAGCCTCCGATTTTTTCAGTTCGGCCATGCGTTGATCAATGGCATATTTCATTTTTAAACCATCAAAAATAGTTAGGTTTGCACCCAAGCCAAGGTTTGAGTTGTTCGAGTTGCCATCTAAGATTGTACCATTGGTCACTGTTGATCGGCCATAGGTCCAGCTATGACGAGCCGAAGCATTCAGGTTTGGCAACAAGTTGTTGTACGACTGCTTCCAGGCTATTTCGTTTGTTTGCCGTTGCAACTCCCGCTGTTTGATGTTGCGGTTGTTTGCAAGTGCCGTGTCCACACATTGTTGCAAGGTCCACTTTGTTTGTGCATTGGCTAGCAATGCAGTTACAAGCGCTGTGAGTATAATTATTATTTTTCGCATAATTTTTATCCGTTATAAATTTGTATGTATCTTGATAGATGTTGAAAATGTGCTTGTCTTTAAATTCAATGCTTTTTTAGCTTCTTTTTCTATTTCTTTTTCAATAGTTGATCGTATAAATTTTTTAATTTTTTTTTCAGCAGAAGTTGAAGAAATAAATCCACTTAAAATATAGGTGCCACTTATTGATAATTGACCAAATTTTGTTTTTTCGCAACCATTTGAACTTTTAGCTGTCCATTTATAATTCACATTGTCAGCGTATTCAAGGTTTTTGTAATATGGAACATATTTACCCATACTTATATCAATTTTGTCACTGTATTTCAATATAATTTCAGTTTTTATATTTGGTAAATTGCTAGAATCGCTTTTATCCTCCATAATTATTTTCCCATTTACACGATAAGATGCTTCCTTAAATTGTTTTTCGAATTGTTTCTCTTGAATTGTTGTTTTACTAATATCAATTGTATGTGTTGAACTGTAACTGCTAAGTTTCGAAATAATTACAATGAGTAGCAGAACTACTGCAATTGATACAACTAATTTTTTATTCTTATTCATTTGTATTTAAGGGTTTTGTGGGATTTTATTACTTTTGGTTTTAATTCTTACATTCTCAAATTTTCAAATTTTCAAATTTGCTATTACACATCATCATTTCTTTTTAACGTCCAATATCTCCGCACCACGAATTTTGTCTTTCGCTTTTACGCCGCTTTTTATTTCAATTTTGATACCGTCGGACAAGCCTGTTTTTACTTGTTTGCGATCGAATGTTTGCGGTTCCTTGGTTTTAAGAACTTGTACAAAGGCAGTGTCGCCACTAAACTCTACACAGCTTTCGGGCACTGTAAGTACGTTTTCGAGTTTCGAAAGTACAATTTCGGCATTGGCACTGTAGCCTGCGCGAATAAACACATCGCTTGGTACTTTTACCGCTGCCTTCATTTCAAATAGAATGGCACCGTTTTCTTCCACACCTTTAGGCGAAACATATTCGAGCTGTGCTGTTAATTTTTTACCCTCTACGGCTCCTATGGTGATGTCCATGGGCATACCTGTTTTTATACGTCCAACTTCTGTTTCGTCGAGTTTACCCACAAACAACATGTCGCTCATATTGGCTACCGATGCAATGGTGGTACCATCGTTGAAGTTGTTCGACTGGATAACTGAGTTCCCAACCTTGATAGGTATATCGAGTATCGTTCCATTGATGGTTGAACGAACTAAGGTGTTACTCAACTGTGTATTGTCGCTCGATACACCATCTCGGGTAAGGCTAAGGTTATCTTTCGCTCCTTTAAGCTCCTCGCGACTGTTGTTGAGTTGAAGTTGCGATTTTTCGTACTCTTCCACCGATATTACTTTTTCGGCAAATAGTTGTTTATCACGTTCAAAGTTGCGTTTTGTTTGGTCGTACGATAGTTGAGCTACTTTCACACGGTTTTCAGCTGCATTCAAACTAACCATATCTGGTATTACTTTAATTTTAGCAATAATATCACCAGCTTTCACCACATCGCCCGCTTCTTTGTACACTTCGGCAATAATACCCGACATTTGCGGTTTGATTAAGATCTCATTTCGAGGCGACACTTTACCCGTAGCAACGGTACGCTTCTCAATGTTTCCAATTGTCACTTCTTCAATCTGATATTTTTTAACAACAGGTTGAGATTTCTTCCATAAAAAATACATTGTTCCCAAAACAGCTGCTACCAAAGCAACTAGTAAAACGATTCTAAAAACTTTTTTCATATTTGTATAATTAATTTTTTATGCAGCCACTAAATCTCCCCGATTTAAAAAACTGGCAAATTTGTGGAGAATATAAGTTGCTTTTGTTTATTTTGATTTATAATAATGGTAAATTGTAAATATTTAAATTGTAAATTGTTTTTTTACTCTTCCCGTATCGCCTCTATCGGTTTGATGTTCATAGCGCGCTTAGCAGGTAAAAATCCAGCAAAGGTTCCAATAATCAATAAAATAAACAGCGACGAGATGGCTACTGAGAAGCTGATTTGTGGATCTTTAAAAAACTGATCGCCCTGACTGAGCATTATGCCTATTGCATTGAGTAAAGCAACTCCCACCATCAATCCTGTGATACCTGCAATAAAAGTGAGGATAATACTTTCGCTCAATATTTGTGTAATGATGGTTCGAGGCGTTGCCCCAAGTGCGCGTCGGATTCCTATTTCCTTGGTTCGTTCGCGCACTGTCACCAACATAATGTTGCTGATACCAATGCCCCCGGCTATTAAGGTGCCTGCTCCCACAAACCAAATAAGAAAGCCAATGCCTAATCCAAGATATAAAAACATGGTAAACTGATCTTCGATATTCATGCCTCCCACAGCTGTTTTATCGGTGGGGGCAATGTTATTTAATTGCTTAAGAATGTTTTGTATTTTTTCTTCAATCACTTTCACTTTCACCCCTGGTTTGGCTGTTACGGCCATAAAGTGGACATCATTACCCATGTTAAAAGCTTGTTGCATAGTGGTAAAGGGCAATACCACTGTTTCTTTTTCATCGCCACCTATGTTTACGTCTGATAAATGACGACTAACCCCAACCACTTGAAAATAAATACCGTTAACTTTTATCTGTTTGCCAATAGGGTCTTCTTTTGTTGGGAAAAGAACTTCATATACACGTTCGCCAATAACACATACCTTCCGTTGTTCAGCAATGTCAATGTCGTTGATGTATCGACCATAGGTTAATTTGCTTTCGTCAATTTTATTGTATTCTGGATAATTTCCTTTTACACCAAATGAACCTGCAATATCGTTTCTTACTACATTATTAGTGCCTCTGCCACCAAAAAGTACAGGTGCTAAGTATTCTATTTCCGGAATGTTGTTTAATAAAACGGGAATATCTGAATTCTTCATTTCCCACTGACGGCCTTTTTTAAAGCCTTTGTATGGCTCGGTAGTTTGTTGCGACCATACGAAGCATGAATTCGTGGCAAAACCTTCGATATTTTCATTCATTCCACGTTCCAAGGCAATACCTGCTCCAACCATCACTACAAGCATAAACATTCCCCAAAACACACCAAAGGCAGTGAGGATGCTACGTGATTTATTTTGCGTAATGGTAGCCCAAATCTCTTGCCACCGATCAAGATCGAAGATAGAAAGCCCCCTAAATCGCCCGAAAGAGGACGTGGATTTAGCTCTATCTATTGAATTATCTGTATCTTTAATATCTTTCATTTTTTTTCAGTCTTACATTCCTACATTTTTTCATTCTTATTCTTCCCTCATGGCCTCAATTGGTTTAATACGAACTGCTTTTCGAGCTGGCATGTACCCCGCAATAACACCTGAGATAATAAGAATGGTGGTCGAGATAAATACGTAACTCAACGATACGGTTGGGTTTTTAAAGATTGACATGCCGTCGGGGTTATTTGAAGCAGCTTGCTCGAGAAAGAAATTGACCATTTCGGTTAATCCAACTCCCAGCATCATTCCCAAATATCCAAAGACCGTTGTTATTAGTATTGCTTCGATAATAACCGATCGAAGAATATGCGATGGTTGTGCACCAATGGCTTTGCGTATTCCAAATTCACGGGTGCGTTCTTTTACAGATACCAGCATGATGTTACTAACTCCAACAATACCAGCTATTAATGTAAAAATACCAATGATGCCCACAAATAGCGTAATGCCACCAAAAATCTTCATGGTTTCAATGTAGTCGCGTTGCGAGTTCCAAATCCACATGGCTCGTTTATCCTCGGGATTGAAACGAAGTGATTGTGCCATGTTTTTGGTTAGTTGATTGTTAAATGCTTCGTTTTCCTCTTCTGTTTCAAGACCTTTTACAGTCATGGCCAAACGTTGAAATTTGCGATCGGGGTTGTAAATCAACTGAGCTGTTGTGTAAGGGATGTATAAATTTCCGTCGCCCCATCGTGCTTTTTTGGAATTTACGCCTACCACTTGAAACATAATTGAACCCACTTTAATGTATTGTCCAATTGCATTCTTATCTTTAAATAATACTTCTTTAATTTTTTGATCGATAGCCACCACTTTATTGTTGGCAAGCATGTCGGGTTCATTAATAAATCGACCATTGCCATCTTCAAATTTGAGATTGTAAATGCTCATATAGTCGGGTGTACAACCAATAACCTGATAGCTACCATATTCAGAACCAAAGCTTACGGTCGATGTTTTTTCAATTAATGCTGTTGTTTTATCGGCTGCTTCAATTTCCTGGTTAACAATTCCCATCTCTTTTTCAGAGTATTTTAATTGCCTACCCGACTGCAATCCTTGAAATGGCATTGTAGTAGTACCTGTGCCAGTTTGTACGGTATTCGTTGCGCGGTCGTTAAAGTTGGAAGTCACACCATTCTTCAGACCATTACCAGCGCCGAGTAGCACAATAAGGATAAAAATGCCCCACGAAACCGATAAGCCAGTAAGGACAGTACGCATTTTATTATGCCTTAATCCTGCAAATATTTCTTGTAGCGTATTCATAAGTCATTTACTATTTAATCATTTACCATTTACAATTTCTTTCATCCATTCTTTCATTCTTTCATTTTTTCATTCTTACATTTCTTCATCATCACATCATCACATCATCACATCACCACATCGTATCACTTTCTCAATTCTATATTTTCAATCATTCCATCTTTGATATGGATGATTTTGTGTGTTTCGTCGGCAACAGATTTTTCGTGTGTTACGATAATGGTTGTTAATCCTCCATCGTTTAGTTCTTTAAATACCTTCATCACATCCTCTGTTGTTTTGCTGTCGAGAGCTCCAGTAGGTTCATCGGCGAGTAGTATTTTTGGTTCCGAGATGATGGCGCGCGCTATGGCAACACGTTGCTTTTGACCGCCCGACATTTCGCTCGGAAGGTGATTGGCCCAATCGCGTAAGCCCATCCGGTCGAGGTACTCCATGGCTATAATGTTACGTCGTTTGCGACTGATGTTTTTATAGTACAATGGCAAAGCCACATTTTCGAGTGCGTTTTTAAATTTAATCAAGTTAAACGATTGAAAAACGAATCCAATCATCTCGTTTCGGTAAGCGGCTGCCTTACGTTCACTCAAGTCGCGTATTAGGGTGTTGTTTAGTAAGTACTCCCCCTGATCGTAATTATCTAAAATACCAAGTATGTTAAGCAGGGTTGATTTGCCCGATCCCGATGATCCCATAATAGATACATATTCGCCAGCGGCTATGTGCAAGTCAATTCCTTTAAGCACGTGAAGCGATGTTGCTTCGGTGTAATAGGTTTTGTTGATATTGGTCAGATTTATCATATTTAGTTTCTTTTATTTCAATGGATTTACTTGAATGACGATGCAAATATATGCACGAATATACTACTATGCAATACATAGTACATGGTAAAGGATAGTTAAATATTTTCTGAATGAATCTAATTGTCAGTATATCAATAGAATATATCAATGAAAATATTTTACAAGTTAACTATATTTAACTTTGTAATTTGAAATATATCGCTTTTCGGTAGTGATATATTGAATATCGATATGTTAAATGTGAAGAGTTCTTATAAAACAAAAGCGCAACTTTGGGGTTGCGCTTTGTGATGATGAGTTGATGATGAAGGATTATTTTTTCATTTTAATAATGATAACGCCGTTTTTGCCTTTTTCGCCGTATGCTTCAGTTGCGGCAATGTCTTTTTTTACATCGATGGTTTCAATTTTGTTTGGGTTCAGACTACTGATATCAAAATTTGATGGCATTATTTCTCCTTCTAGCACAATTAGAGGTTTGTCACTTGGGCTAAACATTGCTTTCGTTTTATCGAGTGTATTGTCTGGCCCATTTAATCTGAAGTTAACTGGTAAGGTGTAGCGTACACGTACCTTCTCACCTCTTTGTTCACCAGGTGTCCAATTTGGCATTGCACGGATAACGCGTACGGCCTCAGCATCAAGATGTTGATTAACTGATCTTAGAACTTTACAATCAACAACAGAACCATCTTTGTTGATTACAAAACTACAGATAACTCTACCTTGAATGCCATTTTTTTGAGCTTCAACAGGATATCGTACATTCATTCCAAGAAATTTAAATAATGCTTCATCACCACCAGGAAATACGGGCATTTTTTCGACTACTTCAAATACAGTATTTTTCTCATCCTTATCTGTATTTCCTGTTAGTTGTTGAGGATTAGTTACCTTTTCTAGGGTTGGATTTTCTGTGGTCGCTTTTTGTGTCCCCGATTCACTAACTGTTGATTCAGGTGTTAGTGTGTTGTAAGCTACAACAGTAATTTCATTTTTAGCTCGTTTTGCTTCACCGTAACCAACAACTACAACCTCGTCAATCTTGTTCGGGTCTTTCTGCGATTCTTGAGTTAAGGACGATGCAAATGTTTCGGCATTGCTTACAAATACTAAGGCAAGAGTGAGGGGTGCAATCATCAGATATTTGAATGCTGATGATTTGCTTGATTTTTTTTGATTCATCATAATAATACGTTTTTTAAGTGGTAAAATATTAAATTTATTCGTGATTTTGTAATCGGGACATTGGTAGGATAACTGTAGAAGGTGATATTGATAGCTCTTGGAATCGAAACCGGATTCAATTACCGTGTTGTCAGCCAGGTATTCGAGGTTTTGGCGAATTTCTCGTTTTAATAGCCATGTGGCAGGATTAATCCAGAACGCGATGCATAATAATTCGCTGACCACAACATCAAAACTGTGTTTCTGATTAACGTGCGTGCTTTCGTGTGCTATAATCTGACTCAACTCTTCGTTGGTATGTAGTGAGGGGTTTATGTAAATGTTTGAGAAAAATGAAAAAGGTGCTACTGCTTGGTTTAGAGCATGTACTTGTACGCCATGGATGGTTTGTAATGTACTTGAATGCTTTATTCTTACGATCGATATTAACTGAATGAGGAGTTTTACGATTAAAACAATACACACGCTACAGTAACTAACTAATAAAATTTTATCAATGCTAAAGGCGTTTACTTGTTCATTTGCTGTTACTGTAAACTCCTGTAATGCTACATAGTTTGTTAGAATTTCCTTTACAGGCTGTTGTTTTTCTATCCAACTTTGAATGGAAAGAAAAGGATAGATAAATGAAGCTGCAATTGAAAAAAGCATATAATAACGACGCGTTTTCCAAAGCGTATCATTTGCAAAAAATAATCGGTAAAACATGTAAAACAAAGCTATCGCAATGTTTACTTTTAAGATGTAAATTAAGGTTGTGCTCATTTTTTCTCAATTAATTTGATTATTTCTTGAAGATCTTCGGCCGATATTTTTTGCTTCTCTACAAAAAAACTAACCATTTCTTTGTAGGAGTTTTCGAAATAGTTTTGTACTACGCCCGACATGAATTTTGCTTTAAACTCACTCTCGTCAATCGTTGGTGCGTATTCGTAGGTGTTGCCGTAGCGAGTTCCTTTGATGTAGCCTTTACGCTCTAAGTTTTTAATAATCGACGCTACAGTGGTGTAAGGGGGCTGAGGTTCGCTCATTCGCATGATAAAGTCCTTGATAAATCCTTTTCCTTGTTGGAAAATGACTAGCATTAGCTCTTCTTCTTGGTGGGTTAACTTTTCCATTGGGTTCTGATTTTATTTGATTTAAATAAATAGCATTGAGTTTATTACGAAAACATCGCAAAGCTACGAAAAGTTCGTAATTGTGATTATTATCTGCTTTATAATTATATTTAATTAACTATTTGGGTGTTGATTTGCACTGTAAATATGCACAGGTAGGGTGTAAGCACTTATTAAAAGCACCTACCTGAATTTAAAATAGCATGTTGATTTTACGAATGAAAACGAACCAAGCCTTCGATAGGGCTTTTTTGGATGGTGTGGAGTTTAATGTTGCATTGTGAGGCAGCAGCAGCAAGCGTTGGTTTAAAATAATGTGCTACAGAGCCAACAAAGGATGTTGGGAGGTTTTTGTAATCGTATTGCTGTACGTTTCGTTCGAAGAAGTCTATAAAGCTACTTAGTACTAAATTAGAGACTTCGGGCTGTTGGAGGTTGACCGATAGAAAAGGTGTAAATTGAGCCAAGTAGCGATTCGGGAATGGTTTTTTGTACACATTCTCGAGTACAGTGGCTGGACTTAAGTCGTATTTGGATAAAAATGATTGCTTTAATTCTTCTGAAACTTGATTCTTCAGGCAATCAGCAACAAATCGTTTCGAGAGTACAGCGCCACTTCCTTCGTCGCCTAAAATAAAACCGAGTGGCGAAACGTTGCTTTCAATTTCTGATCCATTGTAATAGCAAGAATTAGAGCCAGTGCCAAGTATACATGCAATACCTTTAGAATGTTGAAAAAGCGATCGTGCAGCTCCCAGAAGGTCGCTGTTGATTTCTATTTTTGCATTGGCAAAGTGCGTACGAAGTGCATTACGTACCAACGCATTTTTTTTTTCGAAGGCACATCCAGCGCCGTAAAAGTATATGGCCTCTATGTCGGTAGTGTTTAATTCGCTGATTAGTTGCGTGTCGATAAGATCTTGTATATCAGATTGCGTTTGATAAAAAGGGTTGATGCCACTGGTGAAAACTTCGAATTCAATGTGTCCGTTGTCAACTACAGCCCATTGAGTTTTTGTCGATCCGCTATCTGCTATCAGTATCATTATATTGCTATTAAAATCGTATTTAAAAAGTACTACAAAATAAACTAAAAAGCGCGAACAAACCAAATGTCAACCTGAATTGGTCTCTGATTTATCATTTCAAAATTAATATAACGCAATCTTTTTTTGATAAATGCAGATCTGTGGTTGAGAATATGTTTTTTTAAGATGCTTCGTTTTAAAAAAATGATCATCATTTTTTATTAAATCCTTCGATGGCCTTTTTTACCGACCCATGGAGTAACAGTAAGTTTTTTGCTGCATCATAACTCAAGCCCAGCTCCTCAACAAGCATGCGGGTGCCGCGGTCGATGAGTTTGGCGTTGGTGAGTTGCATGTTGACCATTTTATTGCCTTTTACGCGACCGAGTTGTATCATGGTGATGGTGCTGATCATGTTAAGGATGAGTTTTTGTGCTGTTCCGGATTTGAGTCGTGTGCTGCCGGTGACAAATTCGGGACCAACGATAACTTCGATATTGATTTCGGCTTCGTGCGCTATAGGTGAGTTGGGATTGCAACTGATGGAAGCCGTTAACAAGCCATTGGCACGTGCGTTGCGTAAAGCACCGATCACATAGGGAGTAGTGCCGGATGCAGCTATTCCAATCACGATATCATTGGTAGTAATGTTTTTGTTTTGAAGTTCTTGCCAGCCTTTTTCCATGTCGTCCTCGGCATTTTCTACCGCATTTCGTAATGCCGATTCACCACCTGCAATCAGGCCATTGAAATGATGTGATGGTACACCAAAAGTGGGTGGGATTTCGGAAGCATCTAATACGCCTAATCGGCCGCTTGTGCCTGCACCCATGTAAAAAACGCGACCGCCACGCTTCATACGTTCCACAATTTTGGTTACAAGTTCTTCTATTTGTGGTAATACCTGAGCTACAGCAAGCGGCACTTTTTGGTCTTCTTCATTCATCTCAAGCAATAGCTCCATCACCGATTTTTTGTCTAAATCAGCGTGCAATGAGCTTTGTTCGGTAATACGTGTTTTTTGTGGCATAGCGAATGTCCTTTTTGGGTTGGCTGTAAAGGCTCTTTTTGATTTATTTTTAGTATTTTTACAGCGCAAAATAACGGAATTAAATTGAACCTAGCAAGTGTAGGTTTAAATATACAGTCATTAAAATTCATTATCATACAATTTATTCTTTATGAAACAAATAAATTGCTTTTTAGCTTACAATAACAGTGTCGAAACGCAAACTACAGTTCAAACACTTAGAGCTTCAAAACTTGTAAATCAAATCTTTTTACTTTCGAAAGAGGCCGCTGCTACTGCAGTTGAGGGTTGCGAAATGATGGTTATCGATTCTATGCAAAGTACAGCTACGGTGCGTCAGATTGCTGAAAAATCGGATACTACTTACTCGCTTATTTATACCAAAGATACCATGCTCGAACTGGGGCAATATGCTTTGGAGCGTTTTGCGCGCATTGCTACCGACACCGAAGCGGGCATGGTGTATGCCGACCATTATCAAGTGGTAGGGGATGTGCGTTCAAACCATCCGGTTATCGACTACCAGGAAGGTTCATTGCGCGACGATTTCAACTTTGGCTCGGTGCTGTTTTACAATGCCAAACGCTTACGCAAAGCGGCTGAGAAAATGACCGAAAACTATCAGTTTGCGGGTTTGTACGATCTTCGTTTAAAGGTGTCGCGCAAGGCGGAGCTTTTCCATATCAACGAATATTTATATGCCGAAGTGGAAACAGACACGCGCAAAAGTGGTGAGAAACAGTTCGACTACGTGGATCCTAAAAACCGCGCTGTGCAAATTGAAATGGAACAAGCCTGCACACATCATTTACGTAAAATTGATGCTTACTTAGAGCCTAAATTTACAAAAATTGAATTCAATGAATCGAATTTCCCTGTCGAAGCCTCAGTTATTATCCCTGTGCGCAACCGCATAAAAACCATCGACGATGCCATTCGCTCGGTGCTTTCGCAAAAAACATCCTTCGAGTTTAACCTTATTGTTGTGGATAATTTCTCTACCGATGGCACTTCCGAAATGATTGCCGAAATAGCTAAAACCGATGCGCGACTTATCCACATCACTCCTACGCGTAGCGATTTAGGCATTGGCGGATGCTGGAATGTGGGCGTCGATTCGGAGCTTTGTGGTAAATTTGCCATTCAGCTCGATAGCGACGATGTGTATCAGGACGAAAACACGCTCCAAAAAATTGTGGATGCCTTTTATGCCCAAAACTGTGCCATGGTGATTGGCTCGTATACCATGACGAACTTTGCAATGGAAACCATCCCACCCGGATTGATTGACCACAAGGAATGGACACCCGAAAATGGTCGCAACAATGCGTTACGCATCAATGGACTAGGTGCTCCACGTGCTTTTTACACCCCTGTTTTACGCGACATCAAAGTGCCCAACACCAGCTACGGCGAAGATTATGCACTCGGATTACGCATTAGTCGCGAATACCAAATTGGCCGCATCTACGACTCCATTTACATGTGCCGCCGCTGGGACGAAAACTCCGACGCCTCACTCGATGTAGTAAAAATGAATGGACATAATTTGTACAAAGATAAAATTAGAACGATTGAGTTGAAGGCAAGGAAGAAGTAAGGAAATCCTTCGATTTTACACCTTTCTTTTTCCGCCAAAACACCGAGTAAAATAGCGCCAAAACACGGAGTAAAACAGCGCCAAAATACGGAATGAAAAAGCGCCAAAACACGGAATGTGTTGCGTAATCTATTTATTATTAATATATTTACAAAAAATGATTTCAAGTCGTGAAAACTGAAAATTATATAGGCAGAATTAGTGATAAATTATTGCAGGAACAATTAGATTGTACTGGTGCTGTTTTGGTGGAAGGTGCAAAATGGTGTGGCAAAACTTTGTCGGCACTTCAATTTGCAAATAGTGTAATTTATATGCAAGATCCAGATGAAGGTCAGGGATATTTGGCATTGGCAGATAGCAAACCCTCGTTATTGTTGGATGGTGAGCCACCCTTATTGATTGATGAATGGCAGCTTGCACCGGTAATTTGGGATGCTGTTCGCTTTGCTGTTGATAGACGCAATAAAATGTCGCAATTTATTTTAACAGGTTCAGTCACTCCGTCCGACAATGCTATGTCGCATACTGGAACAGGACGTATTTCGCGCTTAACTATGCGTCCTATGAGTCTGTTCGAGTCAGGTGAGTCAAACGGAACAGTTTCTTTATCAGCTCTTTTCGATGGCGAAACCGATATTGCATTTAGATCAACCTTAACAGTTGAGCAAATAGGAAATGCGATATGTCGTGGAGGTTGGCCAGCAGCGGTTGTGGCCAAAACAAGCTCTTCGCGCATTGCTCGCAATTATTTAGAGTCGGTAATTCAGATTGACATCAAACAAGCTGATGATGCTGAAAAAGATCCCGAAAAAGTGCGCTTATTGATACAATCTTTATCACGCAACATTTCAACTATGGCGAGTGCTAAAACAATACTGGACGACATAAAAGCGAATCATTCACAGCTTTCGGATAAAACCCTCAACACATATCTCAATGCACTTCGGCGGATACATGTTGTTGAAGATGTGCCTGCTTGGCAGCCTTCGTTGCGATCGAAAACGGCCATCAGAACTTCAAATAAGCGTCAGTTTGTCGACCCATCAATTGCAGCGGCAGCACTAAGGGTTGATGCACGAGGCATTTTGAAAGATTTCAAGACTTTTGGTTTTCTGTTCGAGTCGCTTTGCACACGCGATTTTAGAGTTTATGCACAAGCTTTAGATGGAGATATTTTTCATTATCGCGATAAAAATGAACTTGAAGCTGATTTAATTCTGAAGCTGCGTGATGGTAGATGGGCCGCAATTGAAGTAAAGCTTGGTAACTCGGAGATTGATACGGCTGCAGCAAATTTACTGAAACTTACTTCGAAAATAAACACAGAGAAAATGAAAGAGCCCTCTTTTTTGATGGTGCTTACAGGAGGAAATGTAGCCTACCGACGAGCTGATGGCGTGCTAGTAGTACCCATTGGGTGTCTGAAAGATTAAACCTTCATATTTAGTTACTTGAAGCAGAATACAACAAGACAATGAACACAAATATTAAACAATTTTTCACCGACCAACTTTCCACTTGGTCACTTGCTCGCACCAATTTCGATGGCTTAAAAACCGTCCAAACCAAGTCATTTTCGTTTGGCGATTTTGAGGTGCGTGTGCAGTTTAACCCGGCGCGTATCGTGTCGTCGGGGGCTAAGGTCGATGCCAAAACCATTGCCGAGCGCAAGTGCTTTTTGTGCGCCGCCAATCGTCCCGAAGTTCAAACAGGGATTGATTTTGGGGATTACGAAATTCTGGTCAACCCTTTTCCTATATTTCCGGAGCATTTCACCATTCCGCGCAAAGAGCATGTCGATCAGCAGATACGTCCGTACTTTGCCGATATGCTTGCATTGGCAAAGGCCATGGACGACTATCTCCTGTTTTACAACGGCCCTCGCTGTGGCGCATCTGCCCCCGACCATATGCATTTTCAGGCAGGTACCAAGGATTTTTTACCCTTGGTAACCGACTACAAAAAGCTTAAAAGCACACACACCGACTTACTGGTGTCCACCGAGACCATGCAGTTGTTTCATATGAAAAACTACCTACGCACGGTTTATTGCATCGAAACAAATCACGAGCAAAGTGCCATTGATGCCTTCGAAAAATTGTACAATCACTTAGAAACTGATCCCGACCTTGAGCCATTGATGAATGTAGTTTGTCTCTACGAAGATCAGAGATGGTACATCTGGGTGCTTCCGCGCAAAGCGTTCCGTCCGTGGCAATACACTGCCGAAGCCGACAAGCAATTGCTGGTTAGTCCGGCAACCGTAGAGATGTGTGGCATTTTTATCACGCCTATCGCCGAACATTTTGAGCGAATCACCAAAGAAGATATCGAAAGCATTTTGGAACAATGCAGTTTGTAGTTAAATTTAAAAATACCTCAAAATAAAAATTGACGGCAATAATACAAATCGAATTTTAAGTTTATAAAAATAATGATAGAAAATAAATGAATCAAACAGAACCAATTATACATGTCGGTATATTATCGGCACCAAGCATCGAATTTGTGCTCAATGGACTGTTTGCCGATGCGAATGGAAAACAATACACAGGAGCGTACAAGGCCGTATATAGCAACGGGATGGTCGTTTTTGAAAACCAGGAAACGGACCTGGTACTACTCGAACCACAATCGGATGATGCCTCGTTTGACCTGATAGACGTGGTGATTGGTATCAATTTTCACTGGGAGCGCAAAGAGAATCAACGATTCAAAGGGGCGTTGAAAATCATCGTCGAAAACGAAACAGTAACCGCCATCAACCGCATTGGCGTGGAGGATTACCTCACAAGCGTTATTTCGAGCGAAATGAGCGCCACTGCTTCCGACGAATTGCTCAAAGCACATGCCGTTATCTCGCGCAGCTGGCTGCTTTGCCCGCTGCAAGAGGCAAGAGGTGAGAGGCAAGCGGCAAGCAGTAAGCAGCAAGAGCTAAGCGGTAAGCAGCAAGAGCTAAGCAGTAAGCAGCAAGAGGTAAGCGCGAATACTCCAAACTCAGAACTCAATACTGCAAACTCAATACTGCAAACTGCAAACTATATTAAATGGTACGAGCGTGATGCGCACACCAACTTTGATGTATGTGCCGACGATCACTGTCAGCGCTACCAAGGCATTACACGCGCATCCACCGAGGCCGTACGCCAAGCCATTGAAGCAACGCGTGGCGAAGTGCTTTGGAGCGATGGTGAAATATGCGATGCACGTTTCTCAAAGTCGTGCGGAGGTGCATCCGAAACGTTCGAGAACTGCTGGGCTCCCGAGCATTATTCCTATCTCACCAAAGTGATTGACAACCCAACAGCCCCCGCAGGTTTTGAACACGACTTAACCATCGAAGCCCATGCCGAAAAGTGGATTCGTCAGTCGCCCGAAGCATTTTGCAATACCACCGACAAAAAAGTGTTGGCTCAGGTGCTTAATAATTACGATCAGGAAACCACCGACTTCTACCGCTGGAACGTGGAATACACCCAAACCGAAATTGCCGACTTGCTGGCACGTCGCTCGGGCATTGACTTTGGCGATATCGTAGACCTGATTCCTGTAAAACGAGGCGAGTCGGCCCGTTTAATTGAACTGAAAATAGTGGGCACCAAACACACCGTTACGGTAGGGAAAGAGCTCGAAATCCGCAAATGGCTTTCGCACTCGCACTTGTACAGCTCAGCTTTTGTAGTCGACAAATTGAATGTTGAGGAAGGTATTCCACAAAAATTTATTCTCACCGGTGCCGGTTGGGGGCATGGTGTAGGGCTTTGCCAAATAGGTGCTGCCGTAATGGGCGAAAAAGGGTATAAGTATGATGAGATATTATTGCATTATTTTACAAATTCGGAATTAAAAAGGATATATTGATTAGCTTTAGAAGAGATTGTGTTGTTATTCCAATAGAAATAAATCACTTATCTTTGCATATCAAATTAATTACATAACGCAAAATGAAAGAATCAATAATAATAAGAAATTTTGGACCAATTAAAGATATCGAAATTGATGATATACGCCCTTTTACAGTGTTTATTGGAGAATCTGGAAGTGGGAAAAGCACTATTTTAAAAGTAGTTGCACTTTTTCGTTGGATTTTCAAAATGGTAAGCATACGTTCCTATTTAAAACACTCAAAAATAACAATTTCACCTTTTACCTTTGATTTTAAGGAGTATTTAAAAAATGATGGCATAAATGATTATTTAATGCCTACTACTGAAATAATTTATCAAAATGGCGAATGCTTAATAAGATACACTCCCAAAACAGGTTTAAAAACAACTGATATTAAAGATCGTGAACAACTGAGCATCGAAAAAATAAGTTTTATATCAGATAAACGAAATATTATCCCCGACATTCTTGCTAATAAGGTAAGTTTAGGCGAGTCGGCTTTTTATATAAAAGAGACTTTGAATGATTATATATTAGCCACAAAAGAAATTCGAGAATTATCTATTGATTATTTAGGTGTTAAATTAATTGTAAAAAAGACAAACTCTGGAGAAAAGTATTTTATTCAGAATATTGAAGATGATAAAAATTATGAGATAAATCTTGAAGATGCTTCGTCTGGTACACAAAATGTAAGTCCTTTAAGCCTTATTGTTGAGTATTTTTCTAAAAGCTATAATCTAACAAAATCATTCAACAACTCACTTTTTAGCTACTTGGTTCATAGTGATAACTTATCCAAATTTGACGCTGTAACCGATGTCGGCGACATTAAAAATAGACGGGTCAATATTCACATAGAAGAGCCTGAGTTAAGTTTGTATCCAGAAAGTCAGCGTAATTTAATCAACTTTCTTGTTCGTAAATGTTTTGTACAAAGTCATAATGAATATAACATGACTTTGATGCTCACTACACATAGTCCTTACATTCTGAATCACATCAATTTATTGACTATGGCAGGAGAAAAAGAACAATTAGAAGAAGGTGCTCAGTTATTTTATGAAGATGTTGACCTTTATGAAGTTTCAAACGGCTATCTAAATAGCTTAAAGATAAAAAACTCAAAAGTAATTGACACAAGAAGCCTTTCTGAGCCGATAACAGAGATTTACAATAGATATAATGAGTTGAATAAACTATGATTGAACTAGTTACAGAGTATTTGGTTCCTTACATAAATAATCTCAAACCAATAGAACCCAAACTCGATCCAGATAAATTAAATGTAAGATACGAAGACATCAGAGATAAGGAATTTGATATTATTGATGATAAAGAGAAAGCGGTAATATGTGTTAGAAAAAACTCTGGAGGTGCCACTTATCATAATTTGAAAGAGAGATCAATCAAATTCATTGATTATGAAGACATCATTAATCAGTTTCCTTTAAGATTACAAAATGGGATTAAACGTTGCGACTTTATTGCTTACGATTATGAGGGAAATTCATTTTTTATCCTTAATGAATTATCACAGAGTGCAAAACTAAAAGATGCAATAGAACAACTTTACAGTACAGCACTTCGATTAACAAGGGTTGAACAAATAAAGATTTTTATAAATTCAAAGGAAAATCGTCAATGTATCTTTTCAAATAGAAGTTCAAAGGATGCCAGCACTCCGTTTGGTATGGCAGACTCGTTCATCCTGATACAAAAAATACTTCCTGAGCCAATCATTCACTCAAACCACCGAATTAATCAATTGGGCTTCGAGCTAATTGAAACAGATCATATTTATATTAAATGAAACGAGCACGACAAATAAACTTTGACACACAAGGAAAAGTTTATTGCGAGTTCCATGTGACTAATAAAAATCAATTATAAATACATGAATAACACAAAGAAAAAATCTCCCTGGACCTGGATTCCAACCTTGTATTTCGGACAAGGATTGCCTTATGTGGTAGCTATGACAGTGGCCGTTATTATGTATAAACGCATGGGGATATCCAATACCGATATTGCACTTTATACCAGTTGGCTATACTTTCCGTGGATGATAAAGCCACTATGGAGCCCATTTGTCGACATTATTAAAACAAAACGTTGGTGGATTGTTAGTATGCAACTTTTGATAGGTGCGGGCTTGGCAGGCGTGGCATTTCTGATACCCACACCCTTCTATTTTCAGGCCACACTGGCCGTGCTTTGGCTTATTGCCTTTAGCTCGGCTACGCACGATATTGCTGCCGATGGCTTTTACATGCTCGCACTGGATAGCTCACAACAGTCGTTTTTTGTTGGAATCAGAAGTACCTTTTACCGCCTCGCTATGATTTCGGGACAGGGTTTATTAATCATCGGTGCTGGTGCCCTTGAACATTATACGGGTAACATTAAATTGGCGTGGAGCATCACTTTCTTTATCTTGGCTGGTTTGTTCGGTCTGTTTTATATTTATCACCGCATCATTTTACCAAAGCCTGATTCGGATATCACAAAAGTTGAAAACTCGCCAAAAGAAATTATTGATGAGTTTGCACGTACGTTTGTATCGTTTTTTAAAAAACCAGGCATTGGATTAGCCATTACCTTTATGCTGTTGTACCGTTTAGGCGAAGCGTTGTTGGTAAAAATGGCATCACCCTTTTTGCTCGATTCGCGCGAAGTAGGTGGCTTAGGCCTATCGACCGAACAAGTAGGTTTGGTTTATGGTACTGTAGGTATTATTGCATTGACATTAGGGGGTATTTTGGGAGGTATTGCTGCCTCGCGCAAAGGATTGAAGTTCTGGATTTGGCCCATGGCCTTGGCTATAACCCTGCCTAATTTAGCCTACGTGTATCTGTCGGCCTATTTGCCCGAAAATTTATTTTGGATAAATGCCGCTGTTGCTATCGAGCAGTTTGGCTATGGCTTTGGGTTTACGGCCTACATGCTATACATGATTTATTTTGCCGATGGCGAACACAAAACAGCTCATTACGCTATTTGCACAGGTTTTATGGCTATGGGTATGATGTTTCCTGGAATGGTCGCAGGATGGCTTCAAGAACTTCTTGGCTACAATCATTTCTTTATTCTTGTCGTGTTGTGTGCTATACCTACTTTGGCAGTAATACCTTTTATTAAAATTGGAAAAGATTTTGGTATAAAAAAATAAGACGCCCGATGCATTTTTCGCTTTCGTATTTATTCTTTCGCTATAAATTGTTGATATGGATCTTAGTTTAAGTATGTGGCTGTTAGTTATTCTGTCGGCAGTTATGATTGGCATGTCCAAAGTTGGTGTTAGTGGTATCGGAACGCTGGTAATTCCCATAATGGCATTTGTGTTTGGAGGAATGCCATCGTCGGGTTTGGTGCTGCCCATGCTCATAATGGCGGATGTGTTCGGAGTGATTTATTACCACCGAAGCACGCACTGGAAAACCGTTTTGGGTGTTTTACCCTGGGCTTTTATTGGGATTCTGGTGGGGTGGTTTGTTGGTAAAAACATCTCGTCCGAACAGTTTAAGCAGTTAATAGGTTTACTCGTTATTTTGAGTTTAGCTGTTATGTTTTGGATGGAATTTCGGAAAAAGAAAAGTGCTGAAATTGTACCTCATAAAGCATCAGTAGCTATACCATTTGGCGTAATGGGTGGCTTTTCAACCATGATTGGTAATGCTGCGGGTCCAATTATGGGTGTGTACTTATTGTCTAAAAATCTGCCTAAAAAAGAGTATATAGGCACAGCTGCGTGGTTTTTCTTTATCATCAATTTATCAAAATTACCTTTGCAAATATGGGGGTGGCATAATATCACCACTAAAACGCTTGTTTTTAATTTGATGTTATTGCCTGCTATAGCCGTAGGGGCCTATTTAGGTATAAAAATTGTGAAACTATTTCCTGAAAGTATGTACCGTTGGTTTGTACTAGGCGCTACATTTTTCTCTGCATTAGCCTTATTGTTCTAATCTATATGGTTAAAGTTCATCTTGTTTATTGAGCATATTCCAAAATAATGCTTATTTTTGCAAGTCGTTGCTCTAACAAAAAAAATAAAAATGGATATTACTTCCGAAATACTTTTCAAAGTGCCCGAACCTACCTTGCGTAGGTTGCCTTGGTATTTAGCTTATGCCCAGTTGGTACTTAAAAATGGTGAAACTTTTCTATCATCAACACAAATTGCCAAAAATATTGCTGTTGATGCGTCAATGGTTGCCAAGGATCTTTCGTTTGTACAAATTACAGGTAGAACACGCGTGGGCTACGATGTTAAGGAACTGGTTGATGTGCTCGAAAAATTTCTAGGTTTCACCAATTCGCATCAAGCATTTTTGTTTGGTGTGGGTAGTTTGGGCGGTGCGTTAATGCACGATAATGGCTTGGAGCAATTTGGCCTCGAAATAGCTGCAGGTTTTGATGTGAAACATGAACTTACAGGTACAAGCATCAACAGAGTGCCTATACATCACTTCGATCGTTTTAAAGAATTACAAAAAAAGACTGGTATTAATATCGGTATTCTTACCGTTCCGGTTGATAAAGCACAAGCTGTAGCCGAAGCAATGGTTGAAGGTGGAATTAAAGCAATTTGGAATTTTACTCCTTATCGCATCCGTGTACCTGAACGTATTGTTGTTCAAAACACTTCCATTTATGCACACCTTGCAGTTATGTTTAATAGGTTGAACGAGATAAAAGCATGTGAGGAATGCGAAGAAGAAACTAAACGTGTGAGTTTATGAAGATATTAGCCATTGGCCAAAATTATACGGAACATAACAAAGAGTTAAATTCCAAACATCCCGATCAGCCCGTTGTGTTTATGAAAGCTGATACATCGGCACTTCGTAACAATAAGCCATTTTACGTGCCCGATTTTTCGCAAGAAATTCATTACGAAACGGAATTGTTGGTAAAAATAAACCGAATAGGCAAAAATATAGCGCCTCGTTTTGCCCATCGTTATTACTCCGAAATAGGTCTTGGTGTAGATTTTACAGCCCGCGACCTGCAACGAAAACTCAAAGCCGAAGGAAAACCATGGGAAATTGCCAAAGCATTTGATAACTCTGCCGTTATAGGTGATTTTCTACCTGTTGAGTCGGTTGGGAATATACAAGATATACGTTTTCGGCTCGATTTGAATGGCGAAACAGTTCAAAATGGTCATTCTGCCGATATGATCTTTCCTGTTGATGAACTTATTGCTTATATCAGTCGTTACTTTACTCTAAAGATTGGCGATATTATTTTTACAGGTACTCCGGCTGGTGTTGGCGTTGTGAAGCCCGGCGACAAAATGCAAGGCTATATTTTCGACCATAAAATGTTCGACTTTAATGTTAAATAACCAAATGCTGGCGCTTTTCAATAATAATTAGCTGACCAAAACGTTATTAAAGTTGTTTTACTGATGGTTATATACTCGTTTTTAAAGGCTATTATTTCACTATGTTACTAAAAAAAACTCTAGCATATATTTTTATTTTTGTCGTTTTGTTCGGGCTTCAAGCACAAGAAATTGTGTCGCTCACTGAGCACCGTTTAAGTTGGACGCCAATTTCGTTGTTGGCCGACAAAAATATGTTCGACTTCAAGAATGCCGTAAGGCCCGACGAAAGTTTAACACCTTATTTTACGACACGTTTTCCGGCCGACCCTGCCTATAATTACCAAGTGGTAGTCGAAAATGAAGTTTTACTTCCCCTGAGCCCTGCCGAGCTAACTATTGCTTCGCAATTCAATACGCCGAAAACAACCGTTTTAGTAAGTAGTTCAATTCAGAAACAACAAGCTCAATCTTTTTTGGAAGTCCTTGTTAATCCTTTTGTTGTGCGCAATGGTGTAACTTATAAACTACAATCATTTTCGTTGAAACTGACTAAACAGGCTCAGTCAAAAAAGATCAATGCATTAAATAAGCATAGTTATGCCGCTAATTCGGTATTGGCAACTGGCCGTTTTGTAAAGATAGCGGTGGTAAATACTGGAGTATATCGCTTGACTTACGAGGACTTAAATGCGATGGGTGTTAGTCCGGCTAATGTGCGCATTTTTGGTTACGGAGGCGAAGTTTTAGAGCAAGATTTCTCAAAACCAATGCTCGACGATCTACCTGAAGTGGCCATACACATGGAAAAAGGAGCTGATAATGTGTTTAATGCAGGTGATTATATCTTGTTTTACGCCAAAGGGATACAGAAATGGGCATATTCTAATTCGCAGAAAATTTTCACACATACAATCAATTCATATTCTACTAAAGGATATTATTTTGTTACTTCCGATGCCGGTGTTGGACGTAAAATTGAAACTGTTACTTTAGAAACTCCAGCCGATGCCACAGTTATTCCTGTAGAGGAGTTTATCGACTACGCTGTTCACGAAAAAGAACTTTACAGCCTTGGCCAATCGGGAAAAGAGTTTTATGGTGAAAAATTTGGCATTAATAATTCTAACAATTATGTGTTCGATTTTCCGAATGTAGTCAAATCAAATAGTACTAAAGTTCGAATTGATGTGGCTACTATTTCAACAGATAATTCTTCTTTTTCTTTATCACTCGACAATCAGCAAACACAGAATTTGTTTGTTTCCAAAAGTAGTAACGATACCTATGAAGTGGGGATTGGAGCGAGTGCTACTTTTAATTATACGCCTACACGTGACGCACTAAATTTTAAATTGGTATATAATTTAGCTAATTCGGCATCAACGGGTTATTTGAATTATATTGAAGTTAATACACAACGTGATTTAATAATGTCAGGTGCATTTATGCCTTTTAGATATGTCGGTGCACTCGGCAGTAGTAATTATTGTATGTATAAATTAGCGAATGCGAGTGCAAATGTACAAGTTTGGGACGTGACTGATGCGCCAAATATTAATGCACTTAAAACGCAAATTGTCGACTCTAAACTTAGTTTTACGGCTCCAGGGGCTGTTTTGCGTCAATATGTAGCTGTTGATCCTTCGCAGGCTTCGGCTTTTCCCAAGCCCGAAACAATTGGTGTTGTTACGAATCAAAATTTACATGCTTTACCACAAGCCGAAATGGTTATTATTACGCACCCTGACTTTGTACCGCAAGCGCAGGAGTTGGCTCAAGCACATAATGTGATGGATGGTTTGCGCGTAAATATCCTAACGACGGATCAAATTTACAATGAATTTTCGTCGGGCACTCCTGATGCTACAGCTTATCGTAGAGCGGTCAAAATGTTTTACGACAGAGCTTTGAGTTCAGGGGTAAATGCCGACTTGCCGAAGTATCTTTTGCTTTTTGGACGTGGTACTTTCGATAACCGAAAGCTGTTGAATAGCTCTGGCGATAACTATGTTATGACTTATCAGGCCGACAATTCGCTGCTTTTAACATCATCTTATGTTACCGACGATTATTTTGGTTTTCTAGACGATAGCGAAGGAAATTATATTCCATCCCATCTTGTGGATGTTGGTATAGGTCGTTTTCCAGTAAGCAATGCGCAGCAAGCAAGCGATGTTGTGAAAAAGACCATTGCTTATATGCAAAATACAAACAAAGGAAAATGGAAGAATCAACTTTGTTTCTTGGCCGACGATGGCGATCATTCGTTGCACATGTCGCAAGCCGATGATATTACGGATATTATTGCTGCAAATTATAAATCGTACCAGCTGAATAAGATTTACCTCGATGCTTATAAACAGGAAATCTCAGCTAGTGGTGAGTCTTATCCTATAGCACGCAAAAAATTACATGATTTAATAAATAAGGGGCTGTTTTATCTTAATTATACGGGGCATGCTGGTACCATGGGGTGGACTAACGAAAACATGATGCAGTATAACGATGTGTTGACGCTTGAAAATAAAGTGCTTCCAATTTGGGTTGGAGCTACGTGTAATTTCTTACAATTCGATATTAAACCCGTTTCGGCTGGCGAACAAGTATTGCTTAATCCGTTGGGTGGTGGTATCGGCCTTTTGTCGGCAGCAAGGCCTGTATATGCTTGGCAAAACTTTTATGTTAATAGGTATTTTGCCGATAATTTATTCAAGAAATCAAATGGGAAACACTTACGAGTGGGTGATGCTGTGGCTTTGGCAAAAAACAGCGTAGGTACCGAAACAAACAAGTTATCTTATGTTTACTTGGGTGATCCTGCGTTAAAACTGAATTATCCAACCGATTATGTGGTGCAAACAACCGCTATTACAAGTGCCACTGGAGTTCCAACCGATACAATAAGTGCCATGTCGGTAGTTAAAGTAACGGCACAAATTGAAGACGACAATAAACAGAAAGTTTCGTCGTTTAATGGTAGTGTTTATATTGATGTTTATGATAAACTTCAAACCATTACAACTCAAAACAACCACAATGAGGGTAGTATGACTTTTATGGATAGACCAAATATCTTATTTTCGGGTAAGGCAACGATTGTTGATGGAGAGTTTAGTTTTACGTTTATGTTACCAAAAGATATTAAATATAATTACGGTGGCGGACGAATTAATTATTATGCCACAGGAAATGATAGTACCGAAGCCCAGGGGTATTATGAAGACTTTACTGTTGGAGGTACTAGCGAAAGTGTTGTATACGAAACCGATGGACCTGATATTGAGCTGTATTTAAATTCGCCCAATTTTAAAAATGGCGATAAAGTAAATGAATCGCCTGTTTTTGTTGCTAAGATTCAAGATCAGAGTGGCATTAATAAAGTAGGAAGTGGTATAGGTCACGATTTGCTGATTACGATTGATAATGATTTATCCCTTTCGAAAGTAGTAAACGATTTTTTTGAAACAAACGAAAATTCGTACACCAGTGGTGCTGTAAACTACAAACTAACTGGTTTGGAGGAAGGTAAACATACGCTTACATTTAAGGCTTGGGACTTGTTAAACAACTCGACGACCAAAACAATAGAGTTTGAAGTGGTGAAAGGGTTGACGCCTGTAATTTTTAAAGCATACAATTATCCAAATCCAGTAATTTCAACAACCAATATAGTTGTTGAACACGATAGACCTGAAACTGTTTTGTTTACTAGAGTTGAAATTTTCGACTTATCGGGACGAAAGATTTGGGAGTTTTCGCAAAATAATGCGGATGCAATTGTTTGGGATAGGATAGGTTTTGATGGTCATAAAGTGAAAGCTGGAATGTATTTGTACAAGGTAAGTGTAAATACATCAAGTAGTGGTGTTTATTCAAAATCAAATAAAATGCTGATAGTTGGGCAATAATGCCTATCAATATGTTTTGCATTACAGTTTTAAATTGTATTTTTGCATTTCTGTTTTACACAAATAATAAATAAAGTATGTTGTCGGTTAGTTGTAATTAATTACTATAATGCTGATTGACACGAAAGAGCCAACAAATTTATGAAACAAACGCTAATTATTGCAGTGTTCCTTCAAGTAGCCTTCATGAGCACTTATGCAGTTGAACCAAATCCAATTTACACTGCTGTTCCATCCTTGACTATTGCACCTGACGCTCGTGCAGGAGGTATGGGTGATGTTGGTGCAGCAACTTCTCCCGATGTAAACTCACAGTATTGGAATCCCTCAAAATATGTATTTATGGAGAGCGATGCCGGTCTATCATTGTCGTACACACCTTGGTTGCGTTCACTTGTAAGCGATATCGATTTGATTTATTTGGCAGGATATTATAAATTTAATCAACGTCAGGCTTTAAGTGCTTCTGTTCGCTATTTTTCGCTAGGTGATGTAACTATAATGCAGGACGAGTATGATCAGGGTTATAATATTAAGCCACTCGAAATGGCTATTGATGTGGCTTATTCTCAGTTGTTGTCCGAAAAATTTTCTTTATCGGCAGCGTTACGATTTATTTATTCCGATTTAAATAATGGCGCTTCCGAAGGGATGTATCCTGGAGTTGCTGTTGCGGCTGATATTTCTGCATTCTATCGTACGCCAATAGAGCTTTCAACTGGAAAAGGTCAATTGTCACTTGGTGCAAATATTTCTAACTTAGGGTCGAAAATAACTTACGACAAAAGTGCAACAACCAATTTTATACCTACCAATTTACGTTTAGGTGGTTCATTTGATTACGATATCGACGATTATCAGCGTTTTACGGTAAGTGCAGATGTGAATAAATTATTGGTGCCTACTCCAGTTGCTGGTGTTGATTACAACAAAGTCTCGGGGCTATCAGGTGTATTTCAATCGTTTGGTGATGCTCCTGGCGGTTTTAAGGAGGAATTACAAGAAATTATGTGGTCTGTTGGTGCTGAATATGCTTACAATAAGCAGTTTTTTGTACGTGCTGGTTATTTCAATGAGAACGAATTGAAAGGAAATCGCAAGTATTTTACCGCGGGTGCTGGTTTTAAATTGAATGTTTTTCAACTTGATGCTGGTTACGTTATTTCCACTTCGCAATCAAATCCATTGGATAAAACATTACGTTTCTCCTTGTCGTTCGACTTGTTTGGCTTGAAAAATTTGGTGAAGTAAGATAGAACTAAGAACAAAGAACAAAGAACAAAGAATATAGATTTATGAACTTTTTAAAAGCGATTGACAGCAATGTACAATCGCTTTTGTATAATTTCTAATTTTGATCTTGTAGCTCTAAACTCAATACTCTCAACTCAATACTTGCTTTTATGAATACAATACGTGTGGGCTTTGGTTACGATGTGCATGTTTTTGCACAAAATAGAGAACTGTGGTTGGGTGGTGTAAAAATCGATCATCCTCTAGGTTTATTAGGTCATTCGGATGCTGATGTGCTTATTCATGCACTTTGCGATGCCATTCTAGGTGCTGCAAACCTGCGTGATATTGGTTTTCATTTCCCGGATACAGCTGGTGAATTTAAAAATATTGATAGCAAAATACTGCTTAAACAATGCATGGCTTTGTTGCGCAATAAAGGGTATGAATTTAGCAATGCAGACTGTACCATTTGTGCTGAAGCTCCTAAAATCAACCCGCACATTGTGGCTATGCAAACGTGTTTGGCAGAAGTTATGGATGTCGATACAGATACAATATCCATTAAAGCCACTACCTCCGAAAAAATGGGCTTTGTGGGACGTGCAGAGGGTATGGCCGCATATGCTACCGTGTTAATATACAAGATATAAATAAATTTTGATTTTTATTTTAACCGCAGCAACTTGTTTCTGCTTATGATTGTTCTATTTGTTGAATTGATCAATTCATAGTACTCACTTACGGCAATTTTCAAGCATATGAGAAGATATTTTTCAACAATACTTACAATTTGTTTTTTTGCTTTTGGAGTTAGTTCCCAAAAAGTTGGTTTGGTTTTAAGTGGTGGTGGAGCAAGGGGTATCACACATATCGGGGTTATTAAGGCTCTCGAAGAAAATAACATTCCAATTGATTATGTTACGGGTACCTCGATGGGAGCTATTGTAGGAAGCATGTATGCTATGGGTATGACTACAAATGAGATGATTGAAGTTATTAAATCCGAAGAATTTAAATACTGGTCTACTGGTGAAATTCCACCAAAGTATATGTATTATTATCGTCGCCCCGATCCTAAACCTGCTTTTATCGAGTTACCCTTTAGTTTGACTGGTAGGCTTGATTCAGTTCAAGTCAAGGCAAAACTGCTTCCAACCAATCTGATTCCAGCGAGCCAAATGAATTATGCATTTGTGCCTCTTTTTGCTCAAGCAAATGCGGCTTGTCAAGGCAATTTCGATAAGCTTTTTGTCCCGTTTAGATGTGTGGCTTCAGATATTTACAAAAAAGAAGCCGTGGTGTTTCGTTCAGGCGTTTTGGGTGATGCTGTTCGAGCTTCAATGACTTTTCCTTTTGTTTTTAAACCTATTAAAATTGATGGACGGCTGCTTTTTGATGGTGGAATTTATAATAATTTCCCTGTTGATGTGTTGAAAAAAGATTTTAACCCCGACTATGTAATTGGTAGTATGGTGGTCGAAAATCCCGAAAAGCCTGACGAGTCGGATGTGTATAGTCAAATTCTCAGTATGATTATGAATCAGACCAATTATTATGTAGATCCTCACGAAGGCATATTGTTTAATTTTAAGCTCGAAGATGTGCCGATGTTTGATTTTTCGCCTGTCGATAAACTCGTGAAAATTGGATATGATTCAACCATTGCGCGTATTCATCAAATTAAGCAAAAAATAGCCCGAAATGTTGATTCTGTAGCCCTTCATGCAGCTCGAACTGATTTTAAAAGTCAGTTCAAACCCTTGAATTTTCAAAAAGTTGATGTTAAAGGTGTTGATACTACGCAAACAAAATACATTAAAAAGATTTTCCAGTCTTCGTCAAAGGTGTTTGATTTGGACGCGATGAAAGAAAATTATTTTAAACTAATAGCTGATAGTAAAATTTTAGAGGCGGTGCCACATGCTGTTTTTAATCCTTCAACTAATAATTTTGATCTTGAGCTTACAGTAAAAACAGAAGATCAACTAAAGTTTTTATTTGGTGGTAATGTTTCTTCGTCCACTTCGAATCAAGCATATTTTGGTTTACGATACAATAATTTGGGTTCATATTCGCAGTCGGCAACGCTTGATGCTCAATTTGGTAAGATATACGATGGATTAGGATTGAATCTTCGTATTGATCCGCCATCACGGCATGATAAGTATGTGCGTATTGCGGCTGTTACGCATCGTTTTGAATATTATGAAGATGATCAAATTTTTTACAATGACTATCGACTATCAAGTTATACGCAAACCGAATCGTATTTGAATTTTAGTGTTGGTATTCCTATCAAAATGAAAGCCCGGATGGAGTTTGGACTTGGTCTTGGTTATTTAACCGATCATTATACTCAAAATACTGATACCGTTACAGTAATGGATAAACGTGATAAGAGTACCTTTCGATTGGTTAACCTTTTTGCAAATATTGAGAGTTATTCCGTCGACAATATCATGTATCCCAAAGCTGGATATTTGTACAATGCCTCAATTCAGGTGCTGGGTGGTGATAGTAAGTTTTCGTCAGGGAATGGTTTTTATACATCTAATTATAGCAATTTAAAATATTGGGTTCAGGCACGCGCTAAAGTTGATGCCTATGTTCCATTGGCTAAGTTCTTAAGGTTGGGGGTGTTTAGCGAAATCTTGTTTTCGTCACGTCAACTGCAGCAGAACTACACAGCGAGCATTATTGAAGCTCCTTCGTTTGCACCTACGCCTCATAGTAAAACCATTGCAAATGCAGCTTTTTCGGCTAATAAGTATTTTTCAGTAGGTTTAAAACCCATTTTTACAATTGGTAAACAGTTGCAGTTACGTACTGAGTTTTATGGGTTTTTACCTTACAAATCGATACTTTCTGATGCAAATTCAATACCGTATTATTCCGCTCCATTTCCGGCTTTTCATTCGATATCCGAAGCATCAGTTGTGTTTGATTTCAAAATAGCAACTGCAAGTTTATTTGGAAATTATTACAGTGCAGGACCTAGTCGTTGGAATGCGGGGGTAAATATCGGCTTTTTGCTATTCAATAAAAAATTCTTGGAGTAATTTAATGTCGCTATTCGATTATAGCGGATCTATTTTTACATCCTTTTTATGATAATTATTTTTAAATGATAAAAAATGAAATTGTAAGGCCACAAAATGGCTATAAAATGTTGGTGCTCGATTTAGATGATACGCTATTAACTGATGATTATCAAATATCGGAGCGAAATAAAACGCGACTTATCCAAGCGCAAGAAAAAGGGGTTAAAGTAGTTTTGGCATCGGGTCGACCTACGCCTGCCATGATGCGATATGCGCGTGAATTACAGCTCGATGTTTACGATTCGTATATGGTGTCGTTTAATGGAGCTGTTGTTACTTCACTTAAAAATAATCAGAATATATTTGAAACAGCTTTAACAATAGCCGAAATTCAAAGCCTTTACGATTATAGCCGAAGCAAAAATGTGCATATTATCACTTATTCGCAACAGGGTGTGGTGAGCGAGACTTTTTCGGAATACATTGATGTGGAGCTTGGTTTAACAGGTATTCCGCACCATAAAGTTGATTCATTCAAAGCAGAAGTAAGTTACAAAGCGGCAAAATGTATCTTGTTAGAACATCCTGACTATTTAAAAATGGTTGAAATTGACTTGAAGCAATTACGACCAGATTTGAGTGTGGCACGTTCAAAACCATTTTTTTTGGAGGTGATGCCCAAAGGTATTGATAAGGCCGCGAGTATTGAACGTTTAGCTCAATTACTTAACATCTCGCGTGAAGAAGTTATTGCAGTAGGTAATGCTGGAAATGATTTGTCGATGGTGAGATATGCTGGTTTAGGTGTTTGGGTCGACAATGTTGATCCCGATTTACGCCATGAGGCCGATCTTATTGTTTCGTCGAATAACAATGATGGTGTTGCCGAAGTTGTAGAACGCTTTATCCTGTAAATTGGAACAATTTTATTATTACCTAGTTAAAATAAAATTACGAAAGTTTTAAAATGGATTGTTTTTTGTGGGTTCTTGTAAAATGTACTATTTTTGTTCTTTAATTAAGCATGGAAATGTGCATCTTTCAATAATTTAAATTAGTTTTAATGTCTGAATATTTTAATACGGTAGCTGAGGCGATTGAAGATATCCGTAATGGGAAAATGGTACTCGTTTTTGATGATGTCGCACGTGAGAATGAGGGTGACTTTGTGGTAGCAGCCGATTTTATTACTCCCGAAATAATCAATTTTATGGCCAAGTATGGTCGCGGTTTGATATGTGTTGCAATTACTGAAGAACGTGCAGCTGAATTAAAATTAGATCGCATGGTGCAGTCAAACACGGCAACGCACTCCACAGCATTTACAGTGTCAATTGATTTACTTGGCAATGGTTGTACCACGGGTATTTCTGCATCCGATAGAGCAAAAACAGTACAAGCGCTGGTCGATAAAACTACAAAACCAGAAGATTTTGGTCGTCCAGGGCATATATTCCCACTAATAGCCAACCCTGAAGGCGTGTTAGCTCGTTTAGGACACACCGAGGCTTCGGTTGATTTGCCAGTGCTTGCTGGGCTTAATCCTTGTGGTGTATTGGTAGAGGTGATGAACGACGATGGTACAATGGCACGCCTCGATGATTTAGTGCTGGTGGCTAAAGAGCATCATGTGAAACTAATCTCTATAACGCAATTGGCCGATTACCGTAGGAGTTTAAAATAATTTTGATATAATTTATAATGGAGCTGGGATATTTTAATATTCCAGCTCTATTAGTACTATCTCCGACTGTGTGCCTATTCGGTATTGTGGTCCCCAAATGCCTAAGCCAGACGATACGTAATAATGGGTATTTGCCTTTTTTAAATAGCCATGACCCATTTCGTACATGTTTTTTACAATTAAATTTCCTGGAAAAAATTGTCCGTTGTGTGTGTGTCCCGATACTTGCAAGTCAATCTGATTTTTAGCTGCTTCATCCAAACCAAAAGGTTGATGATCCATCAAAATCATCGTTTTTTGAGTATCTAAGCCATTCGTTATTTCAGCCAGTTTTTTGCGATTTTGATTTATTTTATCGTCTCGTCCAATTACATAAAACGAATTGTCGATCAATACGGCTGAATCACGTAAATACTTTACACCCGCAGTTTTTAAATAATTTTCGAGCGTGTACGGATTTTCGCCAAAGTACTCATGGTTGCCGCTTACTGCATATACTCCGTAAGTCGATTGAATGGCTCTGAACTCTTCGGCCATATTTTGACGAATGATTGGTTCTGTCGAATGATCTGCAATGTCGCCCGCTAGCAAAACGATGTCGGGCTTCTGTGCGTTGATAAGTGATACGAATTTTTGCATATTCGCTTTGTTTATAGAAACCCCTAAGTGTAAGTCGCTAGCAGCTACTATGCGTATTTTTTTTCCTTGGTTCGGTTTTGTCGACTGTAGCGAGTGTTTTACAATTTCGGGCCTGTTGAACTTGTAATTTCCCACTATCATAGCTACAGTAATGGCTCCAATGCTTACACCAAACGCAATTAATCGGAAGGAGTGCATGCCAGCTGGTGCAAAATGAAAAACAGTATTTGCAAGTCGAACAAGGTCGGTAATAAGAAAAGAAAGTAACAAATAAACAAGAATTATGATGTAGCTGTATCCCACAAAGGTTATGCTTTTGGCTATGTCGTCGGCAAAAACATTGCGTAGCATAAAGTTCGACAACATAATGATAAAGAGTAGTATGCTGCCAATGACATAGGTCATGCGTAGGCCGCTAAACGTACTTAGTGCCTGCCAGCCTCTGATGGTAACATAGGTGCTAATAAGTATAAAGACCGAAAAAACGGTAATGAAGAATATTGATTTCATTCGCTTATAATTAGTTTGTCATTGTTCGCCAAAAGCGAGAGAAATTACACTTACACTTGATAATTTGTGTCAAGCTCAGTTTTTCGTGTACGTTTCTTGCAACAATGTTAGAATTTATGATAAATACTAACATTTAACGTTTTATCTCTCACAATGTTCTAGTCGCGAAGTAATAAACTGCTATCGCCGTAACTCAAAAAACGGTAGTCGTTGGCCAAAGCGTAGTTATAGATCTTTTGCCAGTTACCTTTAACGAAAGCTGAAACAAGTAGTAGGAGCGTGCTTTTAGGTTGGTGAAAATTGGTGATAATGCCCCGCACGAGTTTGAATTCATAACCAGGCTTAATCATAATTTGTGTTTCGGCATGCAATGCTGTCAGCTTGTTTTGCAATAAGTATTGCTCTATGTTTTGCAGAGCCTTTTGTGAGCTAATACGAACTTCGGAAGTGTAAGGCTCCCATTGCTGCACACTAAATACTTCATTGCTCGAATTGTTGCTTTCAAGTTGTAGGCCAATATAGTATAAACTCTCAAGTGTTCGGACCGAAGTCGTGCCAACAGCCACAATGTTGTCAATTTTTTTAATAAGCTGTTGAATGGTACTTAGATTTACCGAAATGACTTCGGTGTGCATTACGTGTTCGGCCACATCACGTGTTTTTACAGGCTGAAACGTGCCCGCCCCTACGTGTAAGGTTAACTCCTCAAGTTCTATCTTTTTTGCTTTTAATTGCTCAAATACTTCGGGTGTAAAATGCAATCCAGCTGTAGGTGCTGCCACTGAACCTTTAATTTTCGAATACACTGTTTGATAGGCGGTGATGTCGCTTGGTTCCGTTTTGCGATGTAAGTAAGGCGGAATAGGAAGTTCGCCAGCACTCTCGAGTATGTCGGCAAAGTGTATCTCTGCACTATTCCAACTAAACTTTACAGTGTGAATGTTTGCTTCTGTGTTTAATAGTTCAACGCTTAAGGTGGCTTCTATGCCATTAATAAATAGAGTTTTGTGTAATGGTTCGTTTTTCCATTTTTTCAAGTTTCCCACCATACACTTCCAAATACATTCACCTGTTGAGCCCAACGATTGTGCATAGTCGGCAGGAATAAAAGGCTCTAAACAAAATACTTCAATACGACCGCCAGTCGACTTAAAAAACTCCATCCGCGCCTGAATAACACGCGTATTGTTGTAAACCAGCAAAGCTTGTTGGGGCAAAAGTTCCGCGATGTTCGAAAATTCATAGGTGCTGATCTCTCCATTTGCATACAATAGTAATTTCGACGTATCGCGTTTTGGTAGAGGGTATTTCGCTATACGAGCATCGGGTAATGCATAATCGTACTCATCAATATAAATAGCAGTTGAATCAATTTTTTCGCTCACGGTGTAAATAATAAATGTTTTATGCAAAAATACAGATAAAGTAGCAGTGATGCAACAGAAAAAAAAGATATCGTAGTGTGCTGCTAGCGTCAATTGGGTTGATAAAACCGGATGTAATCTACTTCGTACTTTAGAGGAAAACTAGTTTGTGAAGGATCACCTCCGTTAGACCCAACAGCTAGGTTAAGCAAGAAGAAATGAGGTTGACGAAAAGGATGAATGGTTGAATCGCCTAATAAATTGTGTACCTTGTTGAGCTCGGTGGTGTGAATATGAACACCATCAAGATACATTTTTATGTAATCGGCAGTCCAATCCATACGCCACTCATGAAACTTGCTCCCCCAATTGCGATTCTTTGCTTCAAAATTTTGCAGTGGCATTTTTACCGAATTCCACTGCGCTTTAAAGCGTTTATTGTCGGCCCAGGCTGTGTTTGCAAGTATGTGAGGTTGATTGTTTATTCGATAAAACTCCATTAAATCAATTTCGCCATTTGCGGGCCACTCGCCTTGCACGCCCAAAGTCCAGATAGCAGGCCAAGAGCCTTTATCCACATCAATGCGAGCCCTCACAACCAAGGTTCCATATTGAAAAGCCACTTTGTTTTTGGTTACAATGCATGCCGAACTGTAGTCTATTGTTTTGCGACTCTTACGCCAGTCGTCACTTGAAGCATCGTAATTGGGATTCGGTTTATTTTCGCGTCTAGCCTCAATTACTAATACGCCCTTTTTACAAAAAGCATTATCAGACTGATACCATTGCAGTTCGTTGTTGCGAACAAAACCCTCTTCGAAGCACCAAAAAGCCTCATTCGGTTTGCCCTTGTAGTTAAACTCATCACTCCACACCAACTTCATCTTTTTTAATGGAGGGGCAGTTTGTTTGTAATTCGGGTTGGATGCCAATATTAGTTGTAAAGAGAAAACGAATAAAACTGCGTTGAAAAAAAATCGCATATCAATATTAAATTAAAATAGGATTAGTTCTTTATGGCTTTGTCTTTGGGAAATTTACCTTCCGACCAGGCTTTTTTCGATGTCCAATCCAAAGGCTCAGAAGTCCAAAACGCATGATCGGCAGGCAAGCCAAGAGGTAAAAATACCTCAGAAGTTAAATACATGCTGCCGTTATTTGTATACCAGTCGGCTATATCAGGCTGATGGCCGGTAAAGCCTAATTGCAAAAACCCTTTCTCGTTAAAATTAGCGGGCGAAGCAAAAATTCGTTTCATAGCTGCAGTAATTGCAGCACGTACCTGTCCAGGAGGCAAATCAGCCGGAAGTTTGGATTGCAAAGCAAGCAATGCCAATGGTTGAAATACCGCCATGCGATAAGTGATGGAACGACCAAAAACAGGGAATGTACCTTCGGGCGATACAAATCGTTCAGTTATTTGTGCATATCGTTGCATGCGTTGTACGGCCACGTCGAGACGCTCTTGTTTGATTTTCTTTTTGGCATACATCAAATCTAAAATCTCTACATACATAGGTTGTATAACGTAGCTATTGTAATAGTCGAAAGCAAAACTTTCACCATCCGAATACCAGCCATCGCCAACATACCACTCCTCTACTTTTCGAAGCGACATTTGAATACGATACATGTCAAACTCAGCATTTACCGAATACAAGAATGCTTCGATAGTACCACAAAAGAGCAACCAGTTGGTATAAGGAGGGTCGAAACGGCGAAGGCGCTGAAAACGTTCGATGTAACGCATTTTGGTTGTGTCGTCGAGAGGTTCCCACAAGGCTTTCGGAGCACGCATAAAACTATTGGCAATAAAGGCAGCATCTACTAATGCTTGTCCGTGTTTGTCCCACAATAAACAGTCGGGACTTTGAGGGTCAACAGCATGCTTATAACTGGCTAAAGCCCATTGTCGTAGCTGTTCACGTTGTTTCGACTCAGCTGTCTGGTCATCGGGCAAGGCAAGCCAGGGTGCAAGGCCAGCCATCAAACGGCCAAAGCATTCCATGTAAGTTACTTTTTGATTGCGTCCATCCCAAGATGGACTAAGCTCTACCTGCATGTTTTTTTGAAGCTCACCTTTACTCATGTTGCTAAGCACAGGTGCTGAAATTTTATACATCAAATCGGCCCAGTATTGACGGTCGCTTATGGTCTTATTCTGTTCTTTTTTAGGTTGACGTTTGCTTGCATGCACATCGGTAGGCAGTGTAATGCAAAGAATTACTAAAACCAAACTGTATTTTTTTATCCAATTGATTGTTGACATAAGATGTGATTAGTTTTTTTATTGATTTAATAGAATTGATGTGCAAAGATAAACATTCTATTGCTCAAACAATAATTATTGTTTTTTGGGCCTCCATTTATCTTCCCAACGCAACACCGGTTGATTGTTTTCAAAGATAATAGGGATCCAAATATAACGACCATCAGAAGGGAACGTAGGTGTCCAACGGTCGGCCATAAATACAAATTCAGGCGTTTTTCCCACAAGTTTTTGAATATAAGTACCTTGTGAATTAAAGGTTGATTTTGCATAAGGTCCTACACATGGGTTTTCGAGTTGCTCCCATGGTCCCCAAATTGAATTTGCTTTGAACATACGAGCTTCGTTTGGAGCCCAACCAGTGCAACCAGACGTAATCATCCAATACGTACCATTGTGTTTGAAAATAGTAGGTGCTTCGTTGTGACCTGCTGGGGCTACACGTATATATTTGCCAGTGTGAGCACAATAATCATCCGTAAGTAAAGATATTTGTAATGTCAAATTATCTTCAGACGAATATATATGATATGCTTTCGCATCATCATCAACAAAGAGCGTCATATCACGCGACATTTGGCCTCCTGCGAAATCGCGACGGACATAGTAGCCATCGTTCACTGCTTTTTTCCAGGTTTCGCTCCATGCTTTGAGAGGGGGGTGGGTGTAGTCGAGATTTTCTTTTTGAGTTGTGCTAAAATTCACAGGCCAAAAACCTTTATTTGGACGATAAGAGTATTTATAAACAAAAGGTCCAGTGGGTGAGTCTGCAATTGCTAATGCAGCACGAGCCGCTTTATAACCTTTCCCTTTCAGTTCTAAATGAAACCACATAACAAATTTCTTTGTTTTTTCATTATAAATTACCTTCGGGCGTTCAATTATACATCCACGTTCAATATCATGCCCCACCGAATCAATCACTTTAAGAACTACACCTTCGTTTTTCCATTTTACAAAGTTGGATGATGAGTAACAACTTACACCTAGTAATGCTGTATTGGTAACTGAGTCTTTGCATTCGCCGTACCAGTAATATTTATTTTTATAATAAATAGAGCCACCGCCATGCGCATTGATGTGTTGACCATTATTGTCGGGCCATACAGCACCCGAATCAATCGTTTTTTGTGAATGGAGATATCCACAAGCTAAAAAAGTAATAATAGAAAATAGAACTGATGACCTCATAACTATTGCATCTGAATTTTGTATAATAATGATTCGTATTAGAAGTGCAAAATTAGCATTCTCAACAACTTGTATTGTGTAAAGAAATTTCAAAAATGTACGATAAATGCTCATTTAGCAGCTAAGACAAGTGTTTGTTGGGTAATAGCTAAGGCTTATTGTATATTTTAACATTCCTAAAGCCTAAAAATAATCGTCTACAAAGTATTATATTTGTATATTTGCAGCTCAAAAAATGAAAGAGTCACCACTGTCAATTACGCATACTCTCAAATGAAAAAACTAATTTTTTTACTTCTAATTTTTATTTGCAGTTTCATTTTTAATGCATACTCAAATTTAAAGATTAGCAGGCTGCCTTTAGTTGAATACCTCCCAAACAACAATGTAAAAAAGATATTTCAATGTTCAGATGGCTATATTTGGATTGGTACCGAGGGTGGTTTGTGTCGTTACGATGGTTATGATATTTTACAGGTAAGTAACAAGACCAATATTGATATTAGCAATAATATATTGAGCATAGCCGAAGATAAATATGGACGTATATGGGCAGGAACACGCCAAGGTATTCAGATCGTTGATAAGCATGGACGAAGTATAAACCTTTTGAAAAATAATAAGATTCAAGAAAAGCGAATTAATAGTATTTGTTTTACTGGTGACTCAGCATGGATTGGCACGGATGTTGGGTTGGAACTTTTCAATATAAAATTGAATACGTACAAAACCTTTCAACACAACCCAAAGCAACTATTCTCACTTCCCTCTAACAATGTGGTAAATATTTTCAGCGACAAAGATGGTGATTTGTGGCTTGCTTTATGGTATAATGGTCTATGTAAATTCAATAAAAAAACTCAACTCTTTGATAAGTTACCTCCTATTGGGAGTAAAAACAATCCATTTCATCTGATGCAAGATCATAATGGTGCAGTGTGGGTTAGCACTTGGGGAGATGGTCTTGTGCGCGTTGACTGTTTCAACAACTCACAATATAAATATAACTATTACACAGTAGGCGGAAAAAACGTTGTTTATTCTGCAGTTGAAGATAAAGCAGGGCAAAACCTATGGTTTATAACCCCTGAGGGAATTTATACTCGATCAAAAGATATAACTCAAACATGCACTTATATTAATACACGAAGCATTTACGAAAAATCAAGTAATTTTTTTCATGCTATTACAAAAGATAAGGATGGTAATATTTGGGTAGGTGCAAGTAATGATGGTATTTATTTAATTAACACTCATCCAACTGATTTTAAATACAATATTATTGCAGATGTTAAAAATAAAGTTGGATATAGTATTGTAAATTCTATTGAAGAAATTGATGGTTTATTGTGGATAGGGTTAACAAATGCTGGGGTGATAGCTCTTAATCCATTAGAAAACTTTAAAACAATATATTATAACAATTTAGGAAATACAAGCATAAGGAATGTCAAAAAAGATCCGATAACAGGAAGTCTATGGGCTATGGGCGACGAAAGTTTTATTATAGATTTTAAAACCAAGCTGACTACAACCAGTCCTATACAATGGAAAACGAAGGATAATCTTGAAATTGAAAATAGTAATTGTGTCTATTTTGCAAATAAAAGTCAAATTTGGTTTGGAACTCAAGCTGGTTTGTTTTTAAAGCAGAGGAGCCAAAATAAACTAACATTAATAGCCAATGGGTTCAATAATATATGTGCGTTTGCACGTGAATCGGACAATAGTTTCTGGGTGGCTTCCAATAATAAAGGTATTTTACGAATTACAATTGAAAACAAATGCATAATTATTAAAAGCTATAGTTTAAAAAATAAACTTGCGCCTACATCGATGATTACGAATTTGATGATGGATTCAAAAAAAAGACTATGGGTTGGTACGAATGATTGTGGTCTCTGTATATATAACAACGCCGACGATAAATTTGTATTGCAGAATGATAAATTTGCCATACTCGAAAAAACAATAACCAATATCATTGAGGATAAAAAAGGGCATCTGTGGCTAACAAGCAATAATAAAATACTTAAAATTGACATAAAGAAACAATTTAGCACAGCATACTCATCGAATGATAACGACATACAAGTGTCAACGTTTCGTCCGCATAGCGCGTCTTTAACAGCGACAAGCAACTTGTATTTGGGTGGTAATGAGGGGTTTTGCTACTTTAGTACTAATATTAATAATCAATTATCGAAAATAAATACGAAAGCACTTATTACGAATATTAAAGTACTCAATCAGTCGATTTTTTTGGATGAAAACAATATTTCTTTCAATTCAGATAAGTTATCTTTAAAGCATAATCAAAACAATTTTTCAATTGAGTTTTCATCTCTAAACTTTAATTCTTCAAGCAATATTAAATATGCTTATCGGCTTCTAGGCCTTGATAATAAGTGGGTTTACGTAGATAGTAAACATAGATTTGCGAATTACAACAATCTAACAAGTGGGACATATCAGTTTGAAGTAAAAACAACAAACAACAATGGAATATGGAGTGAAGAAATTACAAAATTAGCTGTTGAAATTAATCCCGCTCCTTACGCAACATGGTGGGCTTATTCAATTTATACTGTCATTTTGCTCCTTATTGTTGTTTCTTTGTATAGGGCTGTGAACAATCGAATTAGATTGCGCAATGAAGCGATTATTGCAAAAATTGAAAAAGAAAAAACAGAAGAGTTAGTTCAAACAAAACTTAAATACTTCACCAATGTTTCACACGAACTGTTGACGCCACTTACTATTATATCATGTATTGTGGATGAGTTGAAACAAATAAATGGTGCAGAGCGAATTCATTATTCTACACTTAGAGCTAATATCAATAGACTAAAACGTTTACTACAGCAGATACTTGATTTCCGAAAAATTGAATCGGATAACATGGACTTACGTGTAGAAGAAGATGACCTAATTTGTTTTTTGCAAAATATCTGTGTTTACAACTTTACGCCCATGCTTAAGGAGAAGAACTTAGGTTTTAACATAAAATCAAGTGAAAGCACACTTAAAGCATGGTTTGATAGCGATAAAATTGACAAAATTGTGTATAATCTGCTTTCGAATGCTATAAAATATACACCCAATGGGGGTTCAATCTCGGTTGAATTATCGACCGAATCTAACGAAACAAAGATAACCAATGCTATAATAACCGTCAGCGATACAGGCGTGGGTATTTCAAAAGAACTTTTGCCAAAAATATTTGACCGCTTTGTTAGTTATAAACCAAATCGTGAAACTGAATCTAACGGAATCGGTTTATCGCTTGTAAAAGAACTCGTTCAACTACATCGCGGATCAATAGCTGTAAAAAGCGAGCCATACAAAGGAACATGTTTCACTCTTACATTTCCAATAAGTAAAGAAAGTTATGTAAATCAAAGTAATATCGATGTAATTGAAAAAACATGATCCCAACCCGTTTTTGAACATCAACATGAATCAGATAATTCATTATCCAATTTCAGTATTTTGTTTTTGGAGGATAATGTAGAACTAAACGCATCCCTTAATAGATACTTTAAAGCTAAATGCAACGTTTCAACTGCACTTACAACACAAGAAGCACTTGACTTACTAAACAAACAAGAGTTCGATTTAATTGTAAGTGACATTATGTTGCCCGATATAAATGGAATAGAATTTTGTAATATCGTGAAATCTAAAATTGAATACTCACATATACCGGTATTAATATTAACAGCCAAAAATCTAGTAGAAGATCGAATTAAATGTTACGAAGCTGGGGCTGATGCCTATATTTCGAAACCTTTTGAATTGGAATTGTTAGAAGCAAGAATAAAAAACTTACTTCATAAACGAAAGAACAAGAATGATTCATTCAAAAGTAATATTAATATCAATATATCCGACTTAGAATATAATTCAATCGACGAAGACTTCCTAAAAGAAGCTATTCGTATTGTTGAAAAAAATATAGGTGATTTTGAATTTAATCAAGAAATACTAATTTCGGAACTTAATTCAACACGCTCTACCCTGTATCGAAAACTAAAATCCCTTACAGGTTTGTCGCCAAGCGAATTTATTAAAAATATTCGCATGAAACATGCTTGTGCCATGCTCAATAAAGGAACCGGAAATATATCAGACATTGCTTATGCAGTTGGTTTTAACGACCCTAGATATTTCAGTACATGCTTCAGACAAGAGCTTGGTGTAACCCCAAGCGAATACTGTAAAACCCACCGATGCGCTGAGTAGGCTATTTTAAGCGTTATTTTTAAACATTATTGAAGCTATTTCAAACAAGTAGTTTTGATTTTTTTTGGACTTTTGGCAAACAAAAAAGTCACCCATTTTCATCCCTATTATAATGAAGAAAACCACGATTATTACGTTGTTAATTTTGCATTGCTTAACAGTATTTGCACAGCTAAAACCAACACTAATGTTTTCGGATAATTTCGAAAACGGTTATCACGAATTGTTCCAAAGTAATACTAGTATAGGAGCAATTATATCCAGTAAGTTGAGTTACAATGGTTCGCATTCGCTTGAGCTAAAATCAAATGGCAAAGCTCAATGGCAAGTTCAACTAAAACCAAATTCACGCTACAAAATATCGGCCTATTTAAAAACAGCAGTAGGTGCAGAGGAGATTCAACTGAATCTACTTGGATTAAAATACAACAATGCGAGCACAGCAAGTGCCCTAACAAGTTGGACACTTAAAGAAATAACTTTTCAAACTGACGTTAAGCAAATCCAAGCAATTATAGAGTTATATCATCCTGAAAGTTCAGCACAAAACAGTGCTTGGGCCGACAAAATTGAACTTCAGCTTGTGGGTGATGCGGTGTTCGAAGCACAAAGTGGTTTGAAAAAAGCTGCTCAACGAAACATAAAAGAGGATCTAGGGATTAAACAACAACCAGACGAAAAACTTAAATGGTTTCAGGATGCAAAATTTGGCATGTTTATCCACTGGGGGCTTTATGCGGGGCCTGCTATGGGCGAATGGTATATGCGTAACAAAGCAGTGCCTATCAATCAATACCGTCAGTACGCTTATGAAGTGAGTGGCGACAAGTATTTTGCAGCAGACGACTTTAATCCCAAAGCCTGGGCAAGCCTTGCTCGCGAGGCTGGTATGAAATATATGAATTTAACCACTCAACACCATGATGGTTACGCACTTTTTCACAGCAAATACCCTGATAGCTTCAATAGTTATCAAACGCACAACCGCGATTTTGTGAAAGAGTATGTGGATGCCTGTCGCGATGCTGGTTTGTATGTTGGACTTTACAAAACTTTAATAAACTGGCGCTTTCCTGGATATTACAACATTACTGGAAATGCCATTAAAAAAAATGCTTGGGGCTACACAAACGATACTACTCACAAAGAAAATGCGCGCATGCTAAAAGAAGAGTTGTATTGCAAAACCAAAGAACTACTTCAAAATTATGGAAAAATAGATCAATTATTCTGGGATGGTGGATGGATTGCCGAGAGTGGCAGCGATGCTGATGGAGCTTCTTTTTGGGAATCGGGCAAATACCTCGACCCTCAAAACCAATGGCCTATTAATACCAACTACACTGTTAAAGACCCCAAAACAGGAAAGCCGATGGGCATTATGGGAATGGTGCGCGAATTACAACCCGATATATTAGTAAATCCACGTTGCGGGTGGTATGGTGATTATATGTGTGAGGAAGGTGGAGCTAAAATAAGTGGTCCTGTACGTACGAGCGAAATATATGAAAAAACACTCTCTTTACATTTTGCATGGGGATATACACCTACTGCCGAAGATTCAAAGAAAATTGTGAATGCTTCACGTGTGAAACGTTATTTAGTGGATTGTTTGATGCGAAATATGTGCTTGCTTATCAATGTTGGTCCCGACAGACATGGCAACATTCCAGAGGCAGAAGCCAATGTGTTGCGCGAAACGGGGAGCTGGATAAAAACAGTGGAAGAAGCAGTGTATGGAACTAGAGGTGGACCCTGGAATCCGCGTGATGAACAATACGGTTTCGCTTACAAAAACAACAAAATTTATGTGTACATTTTGCCAGATTATGTAGGTAGTAGCTTTCAGTTGCCATCTGTTGATAAACATAAAGTTAAAAGAGTATACTGTGTGAACAACAATAAAACACTTAAATTTAAGCAAAAATCAACAGGCGAAACAAGCATAACAGGTATCGATAGATCTGTTGATAATGTAGCTACTGTTATTGCTGTTGAGTTGAATGAAAATGTGTTTAATAATTAGTTTATTGGTTTTAAGTGTCTGTAGTTGTGTGTGTTGGGTGGTGGGTGTTGCTCGCCAAAAGTTTATGCAGTTTCTAGTATGACAATTATTTAAACATTATTGGAATATAATTCAACAACAAGCAATATACATTTCTTTACTTTTGCATCATGATATTTCGAAACAAAATTTAATACATCTTATGAGGAAATACTTTTTAAACCTATTGGTAATACTTCTGTGTATTTCAAACGCTGCATTTTCGCAGGAAACCACTTTACAAGGAAAAGTAGTTGACAAAAAAGGGGAGCCATTAATTGGAGCAGCCCTGATTTTTGTTGGTACAAGCAATGGTACAATAACAAACATCGATGGTGTTTTTAGTCTGAAAGTGCCAGCTAACAAGTATATTTTAAAGTGTAGTTTTTTGGGATATAAATCTCAAGAGGTAAACATTAAAGGTAAACGTAACTTTGAAATTGTGCTCGAGGAAGATGCACAAGGATTGGACGAGATTGTGGTTGTGGGCTACGGTGAGCAATCGAAAATCGCAATTACAGGCTCGGTGAGCTCTGTAAGCACAAAGGATTTAGTCCGTTCTCCAACCGCAAATATGGCAAATATGCTTGCGGGTTCGCTAAGTGGTGTGTCAACTGTTCAGTTTTCTGGCCAACCAGGGGCTGACAATCCTGAGATTTTTGTTCGTGGTATTAGTACGCTAAACCAATCGAATTCTACACCTCTGATCTTAGTTGATGGTGTTGAACGCGACTTTTTTAACCTTGACCCTAACGAAGTTGAGTCGATAAGTGTACTGAAAGATGCTTCGGCTACAGCAGTGTTTGGGGTGCGTGGTGCCAATGGTGTAATTATCGTTGTTACACGTAGAGGTGTTGAGGGAAAAGCAAAAGTAAGTGTTTCGAGCTCTATAGGCGTACAGCAACCAACTCGCTTGGTTGAATTCGCTGATAGCTACGAGTGGGCAACTTTTTACAACGAAGCCATGACTAATGATGGAAAGGAACCCGGATTTACGCAAGAAGCTTTGGACGCATTCCGCACCAATAGCAATCCACTTATTTACCCAAATACTGACTGGATGGATATGTTGTTTAAAAAGAACTCTGTTCAAAGTCAGCACAACATCAATGTGTCAGGTGGTACCAACAGAGTCAAGTATTTTACATCTATAGGTTATCTAAACCAAGATGGTATGTTTAAAAACTACGATACCCGATATAATGGAAACTTTTACTTCAAACGTTTAAATTTCCGTACCAATATCGATGTTGAATTTACAAAAACAACCAAACTGTCTATTAACTTAGGAGGTAGAAATGAAGAACGCAACTCCCCAAATAGTGGTAGTGACGCCAATCAGCTTTTTCGATCAATATATTGGGCTACTCCATTTTCTGGTGCAGGTATAGTGGATGGAAGATGGATTCGAAAGAATAGCCGTTACATGCCTATTGGTGACAACGATGGTCTTTCGCCTTATTACGGCAAAGGTTTTTTGAATAACATAAAAAATACGCTTAATATTGATGCTGACTTACAACAAAAACTAGATTTTATAACCAAGGGATTAAGCTTCCGAATAAAAGGATCGTATAATAGTTACCATACACTTCAAAAAAATCGCTCTGCTTCAATTCCATACTATGTGCCATGGTATAAAAAAGACTTAACGTGGCTTACTGTTCCAGAATCGGAAGCAAACGATGTAGTGTTGGTAAAAACAGGTGATGAAGGTACTTTGGGCTATAGCGAGCCGAGTGCCGGTAAAGACCGCGATTGGTATGCTGAAGCATCAGTGAGTTATAAACGTAAATTCGGAAGTCATGATGTATCAGGTATGGTTCTTTATAATCAATCCAGAGCTTACTACCCTTCAAATTTTACCGATATTCCAAGTGGATATGTAGGATTGGTTGGTAGAGCAACTTATAGTTACAAGCAACGCTATTTAGCCGATTTCAATATAGGGTACAATGGCTCTGAAAATTTCCCACGTTCAAACCGCTTTGGAGTTTTTCCCGCGCTTTCGTTGGGTTGGGTTATGACTCAAGAGGAATTTATGCAAGAACAACATGTATTTAATTTCCTTAAACTTCGTATGTCATATGGAGTTGTAGGTAATGATAAAGACTACGACTCAAGTGGCGATTTGAATCGCTTTTTGTACCTTGATGGGCAATATGCTTCGGGTACAGGTTATTATTTTGGAACTACAACAAGTAGTGCTAAACCAGGTATGCTTGAATCTAAGCTTGGTAATGCAATGGTAACTTGGGAAAAAGCATACAAACAAAATTACGGTTTCGACGCTTACTTTTTTACCAATAAATTAAATGTAAAAGTCGATTATTTCTATGAGTTACGCAAAGATATTTTAACAACACCTGACGTGGCGCCAGTGTATCACGGTATGAGTTTACCAACTCTTAATTTAGGGCAAGTAAGTAACCGCGGATTTGAAGTGGCACTGAAATGGGATGAAAAAGTAAACCGTAATTTTAGTTACAATATCGGCTTGAACGTATCATATGCTAAAAATAAAATTGAATATAAAGCCGAAGTTAAAACTCCTTACGAGTATCAGTGGCGTACTGGCAAGCCTGTAGGGCAGCAGTTTGGTAAGAAGTTTGTAGGGTTTTACTACGAAGGCATGCCTAATGTAGCTACTCACCCAGGTACTTTATATCCAGGCGACTGTGTATACGAAGATGTTAACAAAGATGGTGTGATTGATGGGTTAGATGATGTGGCGTTGGGTTACCCAAACTACCCACTACTTAACGGTGGGTTGCAACTTGGAGTTACTTATAAAGCAGTTTCAGTGCACGCTACCTTGGCAGGGGCTACAATGACTTCGCGTTTGCTTAGCGAAACATTCCGTATTCCATTGGGCGATACCTTCTCGCGTTCGTTGCTCCAAAGCCAGTTCGATAATCGATGGACTCCCCAAACTGCATCAACAGCAACTGAGCCTCGTCCGTCATTAAATTCGTATGCAAACAACTATCGTAATGCATCGGATTTATGGATTAGAGATGCGAGCTATTTGCGTTTAAAAAATATCGAAGTTTCCTATAATTTCGACAGTAAATTGTTGAAAAAAGCAGGGGTCAATTCACTTAGAGTCTATGTGAATGGATATAATTTATTTACGTTGGATAAACTTAAAATAGCCGACCCCGAAACACGTACATCGGACAGACCAACATATCCAGCTATGCGTATTTTCAATGCTGGAGTTAATTTTAATTTCTAATCACCAATTGAAAGCATTATAAAGATGAAAAAACAACTAAAACTAGCTCTAATTCTATTGATAGGATTAATCCACTTTGCGTGTGTCGATGACTTTACTATTGGAGACAGTCATTTGCAAAAGCCCCCTGGTGTCGATATTACCATTGATACCGTTTTTAATAATCCCGATTATGCGCAGCGGTTTTTATGGAACACATATTCAACCCTATACTACGGTATGCCATACGCATGGACTCCCAAAGGAAATGCTATGAATATGGGAACATTTGAAGCAATGACCGACAATTGGCAAAGCTATTTGAGTTGGGATTATAACAATCGAAACATTTACCCAGGTAAATACGGTGCTACCGAAGAATCGCAACACAGCAAATACCATTATTCGAGCGAAGATAGTTGGATTGGTATACGTAAAGCCTATTTATTTATCGAAAATATTGATCGAACTCCTGGAATTGATGCGGCTACAAAAAAACGCCTAAAAGCCGAAGCTAAAATGATTATTGCTTGCCATTACAGCGATATGTTCCGTCATTTTGGAGGGCTACCTATTGTAACAAAATCATACGACCCTTATGCTGTACCAAACATTGATAGAGGTACTGCAAAGGAAACTCTCAAGTTTATTGTAAAACTATGTGACGAAGCAGTTGTAGATCTACCTTGGTCGTTAGCCCCCGATGAAAAAGCAACTTGGGATGGACGATTTACAGGTGCTGCTGCAATTGGTTTGAAAATTAGAGTGTTATTGTTTGGAGCAAGTCCATTGTTTAATGATACTGAACCTTACTATACTGATCAGCAAACTGAATCGAACACCGACCTTCATACTTGGTATGGAGGAAAAGACGAATCGATGTGGCAAGATGTAGTTGATGCTTGTATTCTTTTTTTTGAAACCAATGAGTTTGATAATAATGGAGGATATGCATTGTACAGTGAGCTTGAAGATCCTCGCTTAAGATATCGTGCTGCTTATTTTGAACGTGGTACTGCCGAAATGCTAATATCAACACGTGTAAAATACAGTCATTCATACGATGAGTTTTTCAATTACTTTATAGGTCCTGCTGCTGTTCCTGTACTTGAGTATCTAGACCTTTTTCCGAATGCTAATGGTACTCCATTTGATAATTCGGTATGGAATGACTCTGTAATATCACCCTATCGAGATCCTTGGGCTGACCGCGACCCTCGTTTGTACGAAACATGCATTGTAAACGGGATGCCTTATCAAGACCGTACTGCCGAAACTTGGATAGGAGGCCGTGAGCGTGGAATTGCAATGGATTGGTCGTCGTACTTTACTGGTGCTGGAAATTATAAATTTGGACTCGACAAAAAACTTGCAAACGGCAAACCTGCTCAATGGCCCTATTTACGCATGGCTGAAATTTACTTAAGCTTTGCTGAAGCGCTAAACGAAGTGGGTAGAACCGAAGAGGCTTTTGACTATATCGATGCTGTACGCAAACGTGTTAATTTAATGGGTTTAAAGGAATCGTACCCTAGCGAATCATGGACTAAAGAACGTTTCAGGGAAGAAGTATTAAACGAACGTTCAAGAGAATTTGGACGCGAATTAGTTCGATGGTTCGATCTTGTTCGTTGGAAACGTGCGGGAGACTTTAAAAAACGCCTACATGGATTACGTATTGAAAGAATGAAAGACGCTAATGGAAATGTAATTGCAGGCAAATACAAACATTTTAAATTTACACTAACAAAACGTTTTTGGCAAGACGATGATAATGGTTCTAATAATTTCAGCAGCAAATGGTATCTATCTGCATTTCCAATTACCGAAACTTATAAAGACTATAAGCTTCCGCAAAACCCAGGTTGGTAACAATGAAAATGAATATTTATAAACGAAAACACAACCAAATTTAATTCAAATACATACGCATGAAAGTAGCATCACTTAAGGCAAAAATCATACTAAGTTTATCATTTCTGTTTTGCTTCCTATCGCTTGAAGCAAAAGATGTGATTGGCTTTGTTAAAAATAGATTCGGAGAACCTATTTCTGGAGCTATTGTACGAATTGAAAAAAACCATGCAAAGTACACATACACGAACAAGGATGGTATGTTTACAATAGCAGCAGACGACGACGATAGAATTGTGATAGAATTGGTGGATTATTCCAGAAAAACCATCAAAATATCTGAACTAAAAAATATTGTTCTAGATAAAAAAAATGCTGCTGTTCAGTTAGGAAATGGCATTATACAAAGCAGAGAAGAGTCAACAGCTTCTACTGGCCTAATCAGTTCGGAGGAGATTATGAGATCGTCGAGCATGGTTCTCGGCAATGCATTGTATGGTTACGGACTTGGACTTACCACACTTCAAAACGCAGGCATGCCTTGGAGCGATAACCCTTCAATCTATGTGCGTGGTCGAAACTCATTTACCACAAACTCACCTTTAGTGTTGGTGGATGGTATTGAAAGACCCCTTAACAGCATTGTACGCGAAGAAGTAGAAACGATTACAATCATTAAAGATGCACCTTCGTTAGCATTGTACGGTTTACGTGGATCAAATGGAGTGATACTTATCACAACCAAAGAAGGCATATTTAATGGTTCGAAAATTGATGTTACTTACGATCATGGGTTTGCCAATGCTAAAGAGGTAATGCAAATGGTGGATGGGCCTACATATGCTAAAGCATTTAATGAGGCACAATCTTTGGATGGAGCAAGTATGCTTCGCTTCAACAATGCTGAACTAAAAGCGTTTGAAAATGGACTTTTCCCAAATTATTATCCAAATATTAACTGGATTGATAAAACTTTGGGAAAGCATGCTCATCAAAATATTTATAACATCAGTATGCGTGGTGGTGGACAACGAGTACGGTATTCTACCATTGTTAATTTACAAAACTATACTGGTTTATTGAAGCCTGAGAATATACTCGAAGGTAAATCGTCGCAGCTTGAAAGTTCAAAACTTAGTGTTCGTACCAATTTAGATGTTAATTTAACCAAAACAACCAATTTTAAGATTAAAGTACTAGGGTCGTTACTTGAATATAATAGACCTGGGACTTCTGAAACAGACTTTATTCCATTGGCCTATAATGTGCCAGCTATTGCAATGCCCATCAAAACAAGTAATAAGGAATGGGGAGGTAGCGATACCTGGAAAAAAAATCCTGTTGCCGAAATTGCTGCCAGAGGGTACGGAAAAAGTAATGCACGTACCTTGTTTGCCGATTGGACTATTAAACAAGACTTGAATAAACTACTAAAAGGGTTGTCAGCCGAAGCGCGTTTTGCCTTTGATAGTTATGCTCAGTATTGGGAGCAGGTTTCTCAAACCTATCAATATGAGCGTAATACACTTAGTTTTGACCTTGATGCATCGACGGCAAATAAACTTGTAGTGGTTCCAGGTAGCCAAATCGCAACTATTTTTGGTCAAAATTCGATACCGTCATTTTCTACTCAAGTTAGCAGTCAGTGGCGTAGGTTAAATGCTTTTGGGAAAATCAACTACAATAAGTTTTTTGATAACAGTAAGCTAGATGCAAATTTAATACTGCAACACGATCAGTTTGTACAAACCGGGCAACATCAGACCTATAATCGTCAAAGCGTAGCTGCATACATACATTATGCAATCAAGGATAGGTACTTTGTCGATGGATCATTTTCGGCAAGTGGTAGTAATCGACTGCAACCAAATCATAAGTTTGGTTACTATCCTGCTATTGGTGCAGCATGGGTGATATCGAATGAGTCCTTTTTAAATAACTCAAAAGTAATTGATAACCTTAAATTTCGTGTATCGCACGGTTATTCAGGTAGCGATTATGTGACTGAAGTAAATCTATGGGAACAAACATTTGGTTCGGGAGGTAGTTATTATTTTGGACAAGACTTAAGTAAATCTACTGGAGGATTAGCAGAGCAACGTAGTGCTACAAAGCTGCTAAAACCTGAACTTACTGCCAAAACAAATATTGGTTTGGATTTAAAGATAATGAAAGCACTTGATCTTACCTTGGAGTTGTTCTATGAAAAACGATCAAATATTCTTTGTACTACCGATGGAGGAGTTTCAAGCGTTATTGGTGTAAATAGCGCGTATGCTAACGATGGTGTTGTGTCGAACAAAGGTATAGAGTTGGCTTTATCATACGACAAAAAACTTGGTGATTTTTATTACCAAGTTGGAGCAAATCTCACCTATTATAAAAATAAAATCATAAACCGTAATGAGGAATTTAGACAATATGATTATTTGAAACGCACTGGACAGCCATTAGGACAATTATTCGGATATCAGGCAATTGGCTTTTTTGCTGATCAGGCAGATATTGACAATAGCCCAACCCAAATGTTTTCGAATGTAATGCCTGGCGATATAAAATTCAAAGATCAAAACAATGATGATGTTATCAACTCGTACGATCAAGTGGCATTAGGTTACAATGCCGACTGTCCCGAGTTATATTATTCGGTTACATTGAATGCTGAATACAAAGGTTTTGGTGTCGACGCTCTATTTCAAGGAGTAGGTAATTATAGTTCTGTGTTAAATACAAACAGTTTATTTTGGGGACTTCGAAATAGCAGCTACAATATTTCGCAACATTTGTATGATAACAGATGGACACCAACGAACCAAAATTCGCTTTACCCACGACTTACAGCGCTCGAAAATGCTAACAATTACAATACTAATACGGTTTGGCTTGCCGACGCATCATACTTAAAGCTACGTACTTGCGAAATTTACTACCGTACAAAATTTAATAAGTTTGGCATTACTGGCATAAAAACCTTTGTTAGGGGACATGATTTGCTAGCTTTTAATAATTTTAAAATTGTTGATTTAGAAACATACTCTAAAAGCAACAACGGAGCTTACCCAAGTTCAAGCTCAGTGAACTTAGGAATGACCGTTAGTTTTTAATTTTTTGAACAGATAAAACATGAAACGAACACGATAAAATTGATTTAAGTTCTAACTTTAGGATTCTTATTCAATTTTATTTTGTGAGTTTTATCTGAAAATAATAAAACAATTATACAGATGAAACGTCCATGTTAAAAAAATTATTAACTCACAAAGCAATGATTATTTTAACATGGTAAGTTCCATGTGACAACTAAAAAAAATAAATATAAACAAATGAAAAACAAAATCATATTTTCGATGCTGATTTTATTCAGCCTTACAAGCTGTTCGGGTTTTCTAAATTACGATGAAATGTCGCAATACACCGAAGATCAGGTTTTCAGTAATTTCGATCGAACAAAAAGCTTTGTAACAAATATCTATTCATATCTTGAGTCTGACTTTTGCAGTATTGATGGAGCAATGCGGGCTTCTGGCTGCGATGAAGCTGTACATGTATGGAATAGTTCAAATATTCATACATTTACAAACGGTACTTGGAGCCCACTTAACACTGTTGATGATATGTGGGGACATTACTACAAAGGAATTAGAGCTGCAAACTATTATCTTGAAAAAGGAACAGGAAAACTTTTTGAAGAATACAAGTATGCTGATGGATATGATAACAACATGATTCGTTACAATAATTACGAATGGGAAGTACGTTTTCTTAGAGCTTTTTATTATTTTGAATTGATAAAACGTTACGGTGGTGTGCCACTTATCACTAAGTTGATTACACCTGAAGAAGCTAATAACATGGAGCGTACTAGCTTTGACGAATGTGTTGCTTTTATAAGTAATGAATGTGATACGGTAGCCAAAAAACTACCTATTTCGTACGGTTCAACGTATAATACGGAAACCGGTCGAGTACCTCGAGCTGCAGCTTACGCACTAAAATCACGTGTGCTTTTATACGCTGCAAGCAAACTTCATAATCCTGAAAACAATATTGAAAAATGGAAACTAGCAGCAAGAGCTGCTAAACAACTAATGGATTCAGCATTTACATTTCGTATTAATAATCTACAAATGTACGAGGTTATTACTAATAATATCAATTGTCAAGAGGTGATATGGGATCGACGTGAAGGAATGAACGGGAGTTTTGAAAAACTAAATTTTCCTATAGGCTTTGAAGGTGGTAACACTGGTACTTGCCCTACACAAAATCTTATTGATGCTTATGGCATGAAAACAGGTACATACAATCCGAATGACCCTTACAAAAACAGAGACCCACGCTTAGATAAGAGTGTAGTTTTAAACAATACCAAATGGGCATACAATGAAACTGTTGAGGCATGGGAAGGTGGTAACAGTGGTTTGCCGAAAATTGGTGCTTCGCCAACTGGTTATTATTTAAAGAAGTATTTGGTAAAGGATGTTAGTTTTAAACCATCGGGTAATCAAAGTTTTTTACATACATGGGTTTTATTTAGATATGCCGAAACGCTTCTGAACTATGCCGAAGCAGTAAACGAAGTCTTTAAAAGCCCGTCGGCAAAAGATGCTGAATTTAATAAAACGGCTATTGAAACCATAAATTTAGTGCGTAGAAGAATGCTAATACTAATGCCAAACATTCCAACATCTACCAATTACGACGATTTTGTTGGTATTATTCAACGCGAACGATTTGTTGAACTTGCATTTGAAGATCATCGTTTTTGGGATATTAGACGATGGAAAATTGGAGATGAAACAACAGATATTTATGGCATGAAAATAATCAAAAACGGATCAAGTTTTGTATATACTCCACAGCTTATAACTACTCGTAAATGGGATGATAAGTATTATTTTTATCCTATTTCGCAAGCAGAAATTAATAAAAATAAGAAACTCATTCAAAACCCAGGATGGTAATTGAATTTTTAGATAGAAATTAATTCATCCACATCAATCTTTGGTGTGGATGTCTTAATTAAACTATATACATACAATTTTGAATCATATTCAAACCTTATTTTTGCAACTACTGTGTATATTTGCAATCATTAGTTCCCTAGTATAATAAATAATTTTTTAAACATTTAATACAATGAAAACAAGACTACTCGCAATTGGAATGCTATCATTATCATTGTCAATGTCGGCTCAGGTAAAAAACGACCTTTCGGATGTTCCGAATTTATTACCAGCAAAAAAGGTAATAGATGCTGTTGACGCTTTTGACCTTTTTACAAACAAAGATTACTCGCTATTTGGCGACTTTACACTTGAATTAAAAGCCAAAGTAACAAGTGCGGATCAAAGAGGTTTGGATGTTGAGGCGAGAACGGCTACAGGTAATGGCTTCAGAGTGATAACAACACCTAGTCAAATTATTAACCAACCACAAACTAAGCAAAGTGTTGTAATTAAAGATGGTTTGGATAATGCAAGTGCTACAAATACTTTTAGATATGTAGTTAAAGATAACAAGTTTAATTTGTATCGCAATGATATGCTTGTCAATGTTGATCCATTGAACATACAATTACTTGGAAATATTAATTTGATTTCGAAAAATAGCTCTGAGTTTAATACAGGTACTTTTGATCAAGGAATATTTGAATCGTGGACCGATTATGGTATTGGTGCTACTGTGAAAATGACAGATACACCAACAACTTCGCCTGAATCAACTCAAGAAACAAACAGATGTCTTGATATTGCAATTCCAGCAGGATTAAATGGTATTGATGTAGTAAGTTCTATTGTAATGGGTGTTGAGCCAAATGCAACATACGAATTAAATTACCGTTACTTGCCTTATTTACGTAATCAACCAGCATACGGATACAATTTAACTGTTGGTGTCTATGACAATCCAAGTGCTACATCATCGTTAAAAGCAAACTGGCATAACGGATATCAAGGTGATGCTACAAGTACAGTTGACCCTAAATGGACGAGTGCAGCACCACTTCGTTTTGTAACTACAGAAGGCATGGAATATGTATACATTCGTATTATTGCTCGAAATAATGCATGTCACATGTATTTTGATGATTTTACACTTACAAAAGTTGAATATCCGACCGAATTCCCAACTTTTAAAACGATTCCTTCAGGCGAAACTGATAACATAGAGAACAAAACAGGTATTTATAATCCTATCAACTTATTAGCTGATCGTAATCCAGGTTTCGAAAATTCAATTAATACAACAAATCCGAATGCAAATAAAAGTGGTGCCGTTTTACCCTCCGATTCAACCATGTGGTTTTCAAATAACTCTGTAGGTGGTGGCACTGGTGGCGCTCGCGTATTAACAGCTAGTAAAAACGGAACTGAAGGCACAAAATGCTATCTTGCACGTTTCGAAAGTGGTTATACTTATTTTGGATACAAACTTCCTGTTTTAAAACCAAAAACAGCATACAAAGCTTCGTTTGACTTAGTTTCGAGCAAAACGGCAAGCAATGGTAAACGATTCTTTTTAAGTGTGTCAACAACAAAAAGTGCATCAGGAACTGGTAACGTTACTCTTAATAGCAAAGTAGCTCAACTTGGTGAAACACTTTATGTAGGTACCGATACTGCAAAATATGAGGTACGTCGCCCTGAAATCGAATTTATCACACCTGATACTGTTCCTGCAACAGGATTGTATATGAACTGGAATATTTTAGATACTGGCGACTTCCTTTTCAATGTTGACAGAATGACGTTAGTTGAACAAGAAGACGTAGTATTCGAACCAAAAGGAACGCTTAAAATTGGTAAAAACTTTTTTGGTGGTAGTGCCGATATGGAAATCGAGTCGATTAAATTTGTAAATAGTGCCGTTACTCCAGGTGATGAAACTGCAACATCTAACCCTTTGGCTGATTTCAAAGGTATCCGTTACGAAAAGGGCAAACTTTATCTTAATGGTTTAGGAGACGAGCAAATTTCAATTTTCGATACAACAGGCCGTCAAGTGTTTACTGCTGCGGTGTCTGAGAATACTTCTACATTAAACATAACATTAAATAAAGGTATTTACATTGTAAAATCAACATCAAAAGTTGGTAAATTCATTGTGAAATAACCACAATTTTTCGAGGCAGTGTCGAATAATATATGTCTTCGATACTGC
>Ga0209398_1000123_pt1 | contig 58427 bp, 50 predicted proteins | sample AshMeaBigSpring_FD_184125 | JGI IMG/M metagenome (GOLD analysis project Ga0209398, IMG submission 184125) | Groundwater microbial communities from Big Spring, Nevada to study Microbial Dark Matter (Phase II) - Ash Meadows Big Spring (SPAdes)... | ecosystem: Environmental > Aquatic > Deep...
CGTCCACCGGCCTTGAAACGTTCGACCCAGCGGGCAACGATCTTGGCCGAGACACCATAGGCATGGGCCGCTTGCGTTCTGGACGCGCGACCCTCGATGACGGCGAGAGCCATTTCTTCTCGACGCAACGGCGTCAGTCGGGCATTCTTATGAATGTTCATTCGGAGCGATCCTGAAAAACTGAGGTGTGATAACTCCAGTCTCCTCGATCTGCTTCGAATGGACAACCTATGGAAAGCTCACATCTAGAGCAATTCCAGCGAAAGTGGGAACCGGTTTCGCGTTAGGAATTGCGTCATAACAAAGAGATAGAGCGTTTCAGGCGTCTCAATCTTCGCCGGAAACGCTCTATAGAGCCAGCATCCCCGCGCGCACGAAAAGGCCGCGCAGCAACCCCCGGAACGGCTCGAACCGGAATTCCACCTGCTTGACGCCTGCGGGCAGGATGACCGCGCGGAAAACGCCGTTTGCACGCAGAACCGGCGTGGGTTTGCCGTCGATGCGCGCAAACCACCATGGGTGCCAGATGTCGTTCAGCAGCAGAACCCCGCCCTTTTGTGTCCCGGTCTCGATCACGATCTCGGTATTGGTGTAGCTCACAATCCGCGCCGTTCCGCCTGTTTTGCCGCGCGGCAAGGGCAGGGCGGTTTTTTCGATGAAGGCGAGACGCCTGAAATCGGTGGAGGGCCATTGGCCCGATTGCACCAGTTTGTCCTGATCAACGATCTGCGCTTCCGGCACCACCATCACGCGCGGCAAGGCATCGGGGTTTTCGTAGATATAGGCGTCCTTCGTGCGTGCAACGAGCGGCAGCGGATTGCCCTTTTCGCTGGGGTCGAGCGTTTCGATCGGCGCGCCGATGGCGATGAAGCGCAGGCCGAGAAGATTGGCAAGCGGCGAGCGGTAAGAGGGGAAGAGCGGGCCGAAATGATGCTGATCCGGCACAGCGGCCTGGTCTTCCGCGCCGGTGGCGGTGGCATAATGCCGCAACCGCAAGGGGTTATAGCCAAGCGTGTTTTCCAGCCCGTGCACGAGGCCAAGATTGGGCCAGTGAAAACCGATGAATGCAATTTCAACCCTGTCGCGCCGGGCCTGCCCGTTGACAACCATCGATTTGAGCGCAGCGATGGTGTCATTCTGTGTTTCAGGCCGCATCGCGTCGTATTCGGCGGGCGGCAGGCCGGTCGAATCATTCGCGCGAAGGTTGATGCCGTAATCCAGCGTCAGCACCAGCCCGAACAGGGCCGCGATCAGCACCGGTTTTTCGGCAAGATGGCGGCGCGAAACCACGAGAACGAGCGCGGTGAGGCCGCAAAACCCGGCAGCAAGCGCGATATCAGGTGCGGCCTGCCAGAATTTGCCAAGCCAGAGCGCCATGCCGATACCGGCTGCAAAGCCCAGAAGCACGAAGCCGCCAAGCGCGAATTTCGCGCCTTTTGCCAGAACCAGTTTGTGGCGCAGCGCAAGATCAAGCCCGAATCCGGCAAGAAACGCCCCGATCGCACTGACGAGAAACAGCGAATCGGCTGGCCTGCGAAACAGGTCAACCCCCGGCAGGCTGTGATAAACCAGCTCGAACAGCGGTGCATAGCGCCCGAGCGCGTAAAGGATCATCGCAAAAAACATCACGCCAAGCATCAAAAACCGGCGTCGATAGGCCTGCGCGCTTGAAAGCCACAAAACCACTCCCGTGAGTGGAAGCAGCCCCATGTAGAAATTCGACATGTTCCGCGAGAGGTAGGAATTGACGATATAGGGCCAATGCGTGCTCGGCGCGCCCCAGAAATTCTCCGCAGGGCCGATTGTGCCGTAAAGATTGGCGATGAGCATCGTCAAAAGGCTGGATGGGTGGAGCGAGCCCAGTTCCGCTTCCGTGATGGAGAAGGCGGGACGGTTCGAACTTTCCGCGAAGCTGAGCACCATCAGCATGGGAATGAGTGTGATCACGCCTCCGGCGAGCACCCCCGCCAGAAGCGGCTGAAAACTGCGCTTCAGCCGGTCCATCTTGCCCGGCCCGCCCAGCCAATACGCAAGAACAGTGCCTGCAAAGGTGATGAGGCACAAAAACGCCACCTGATCGGGATCGAGCAGGATGAGCGCGCTGAAAAGCCCGGCCAGCACACCATAGCGGCGCGAATGCAGGCGCAGGGCGCGCTCCAGCATCCAGAACGCCCATGGGAAATAGAGAAGCGAGAAAATCTGCCCGGTATGCTGGATGCGCCATGCCGCGCTGCCACCAAAGGCAAAGGCCATTGCGGCCACCAGCGCCGCCGCCGGGTGCCAGTGCCTGTCCCGCGCGAAGCCGAGAACACCGAAAGCGCCGAACAGCAGCATGCCGAAACTGAGCATATCCATGGCCCGGAAGCTTGGCTCTGGCATCAGCAGGGCGAGCAGAAGATGCGGTGGCGAAAAGATCAGCGATTGTGGATCGGCGATTTGCGGATGGCCGCCAAACACATAAGGCGTCCAGAACGGGCTCTGGCCATTATGCAGGCTCTGCGCCAGAAAGCTGATCTGCGCCTGAAAATGCGCCTTCGCATCCCAGGGGATCGTCACCGTGCCCGAGAGCCATGGCCAGACCAGAACCAGCCAGGCCGACACGAGCAACCCCGCAACCACCCCCCAGACGCGCCAGCTTTCTTGCGGGGAAGGCGCATAGGGATAGGGAATGCGGGTGATGACTTCCGGTTCATGGCGCGGGATAATCGGGTTCGGGAGCCTTTTGAGCATGGTTCCTCTTGTTATGGGTCGTCAGAGGCAGATTTCTGGCAAACCGGGAAACGCGTATGGCTTGAGCGTGTTGCGTTCAAGCCACCATTTCAGGTTTAAATCATGTCGATGACTGAAGCGTTACACACCATGGCAGCAAGAGCCTGTTCCTGCTGCAAGCGCTCAGCTTTTGGCAGGGGCATGCGCAACCATGGCGTCAAAATCGATGAAATGCCCGGCACGATCCCGTTTTGAAGCAAGATAGCGGATGTTTTCCGCCGTCTGCCGCCCGAACGCGCGCTGGTCAGCCACGACTTCAAGCCCGGTCGCGTGCAAGGCCCCGATTTTCTCGGGGTTGTTGGTCATGACCTGAACCTTGGTCACGCCAAGCTGACGCAGCATTTCGGCGGCGAAATCGAAGCGGCGCTGATCCAGCCCGAAGCCGAGAACCTCATCTGCGTCATAGGTGTCCCAGCCCTGGCTCTGGAGCTTGTAGGCGCGCATTTTATTGGCGATGCCGTTGCCGCGCCCTTCCTGATCGAGATAGAGCAGGATACCGCCGTTTTCCTGTGCCATTTTCTGCACCGTGCCGCGCAACTGGTCGCCGCAATCGCATTTGAGCGAACCGAAAAGATCACCCGTCAGGCAGGCCGAATGCATGCGAATGGCAACGGGCTTCGCGAAATCCGGCTTGCCGACGATGATCGCGACCTGATCGCGCAGGCCCTCACCGCCACGAAACACCACGAATTCGGTTTCCGCCGCAAATTCCAGTGGCACCGGGGCGCGGCCGACGATGCGCGTCGCCTTCACCTGGCTCGCGCGATACGCGCGGATATCGGCGGCCTTGACCACCACCATGCCGTCGGTGATCACATGGGATGCGACCGGAATGGCATAAACGGCAGGGGTGACGAGCGCGAGCCGCGCAAGTTCGAGTGCGCCCTCATCGAGGCTTGATACAGGCGCGACCGGCGCATCGATCCGCGCATCGATTTTCAAGGCGAGCGTTTCGGCACGCGTGGCATCCGGCACGGGAAACGCGACGATACCGGGCAGGCTGCGCTCCAGCCCCAGCCGCCGCAACCGCGCCGCAGGCAGGATGAGCCGTGCCCGACCGGGTGCCAGATTATCAAAAGCGCCGGCGATACGGCCATCGAGCGCCTCGACATTGAGCGTGATCAGGGCGTCATCATCTGCAACCACGGCCACGGGACGCCCCGCCCGATATTCGGAAATCGCCCGATCAACGGCGCGTTCATGTGCATCGTCAAATAACCCGAGAATATGCTCTACCTTGTTCATTTACGCCTCGTTCTGTCCATGTATTCGGTCTTGTCGGGGGAAACGTCCCGCCGGATGGACACCGTGTTTTCCAATGAAAGCCATTTATGCCGATTGAAGATGAACGGCACATGTCTGATGCTGAAACCGGCACGGGATGGCAAAGGTTCCGGGATAAGGCCCTTGCATGCTGCCCTTTTGCAAAATCACGGCTGATCCGGCAAAGAGAATGCGTGTTCATGAAAGGGATACCCTGCCCGATGCTGCCTGATGTTTTTTCGTCCTTCGTGCCCCGGAGTGATGATCACCCCTTCATCATCGCCCAGCTTGGCCAATCGCTCGACGGGCGCATCGCCACGCTCACGGGGGACAGCCGTTCGCTGGGCTCCTCCGCCTCGCTCGACCATCTTCACGCCATCCGCGCGCATGTCGATGCGGTGCTTGTCGGCATCGGCACGGTGCTGGCGGATGACCCGCAACTGAACCTGCGCCGCCATCCCGGCACCAGCCCGGCGCGGCTCGTGATCGACGCGAAGGGCCGCCTGCCGCCGGAGGCCAGGTGCCTCAAGGGGGAGGATGGCGCGCGCCGCATCGTCTTCCGCCTGCCTGAAACGAAGGCACCCGCCCTGCCCGAGGGGGTGGAGATCGTCATATTGCCGGGGAATGGCGCAGGCGGGTTTGACCTTGCGATGCTGCCGGAGGTTTTGAACCAACTTGGCTTTCGCCGCGTTCTCATCGAGGGGGGCGCTTCCATCATCAGCCAGGCGATGGATGCCGATATTCTCGACCGGCTGCATCTCATGGTCTCGCCGGTCATCATCGGTTCGGGGCGGCAGGGTTTGACGCTCGAACCGATCCATTTGATGCGAGAGGCAAGGCGGCCCGAAACCGGGGTTATGATGCTCGGCGGCGGTGAGGTGCTCTTTGATTGCAATTTGCGCCGGATGCATCAAGATAACCCTATGTGAAACGAAGAACGGAGATGGACATGGTTGAACCTGCCGCCTATTCCGCGACGCAAAAGAGCCTGCACTGGCTCATCGCCGCCATGGTGTTCATCCTCATCCCGGTTGGCTTCTACATGGTCGAGCGCGGGGAGGCGACGCAGTTCGATGCCCTCACCAACCAGCTTTATACCGCGCATAAAACCTTCGGCTTCCTGCTGCTCTGGCTGGTGGTTCTGCGCATCCTCATCCGGCTGCGGCGGGGCGTTCCCGCGCCGGAAGCCAGCCTGAACGGCGTGCAGCGCATCGCCTCCAGCCTCGTGCATGGGCTTATGTATCTGGCATTGCTCGCGGTGCCGCTGCTCGGCTGGGCGGGTGTTTCAGCTTACCCCGCGCGCGGTATCCTCTTCGGGCTTTCACTGCCGCCGATCCTCGGCGTCAACCAGAAACTGGCCGAGGAGATCCTCGAATGGCACGGCACGCTGGCGCTGACCATGCTGGCGCTGGTTGCAGTGCATATCGGCGCGGCCTTGTTTCACAAGGTCATCCTGAAAGACGGCGTGTTCAACCGCATGATGCCGTCAGGCAAGAAAAGCTAGAGCAATTCCAGCGAAAGCCTGTCCCCGCGAAGGCGGGGATGGGAACCGGTTTCGCGTTAGGAATTGCGTCAAAACAAAGAGATAGAGCGTTTCAGGTGATTCAATCTTCGCCGGAAACGCTCTAGAGCATTTTCAAGCGAAGTGGATACCGGTTCGCGTGAAGAAAATGCGATAAAACAAGAAGATAGATCGTTTCAGGTGACTCGATCTTTGTCGAAAACGCTCTAGAGCACGGTTTTGATTAACCGGTTCCAATCCCCGCCTTCGCGGGGACATGCTTTCGCTGGAATTGCCCTATGTGCTTATAACGAAACCTTAATTTTGTTGTGGCACTCTCAATTATACTCGTCGATTAATTCATGCCATCCAGAAGGGAGCGCATCATGTCTGACAAGCGGCGTTCGCCCCGCATGGATTGTTTTTTGCGCGGGGTTATGATTTTGGCCGCCGGTGCTCGTCGTCTGCCTTGCGAAATTCACGACCTTTCGAGATTCGGGGCACGTATCTCACCTGTGCCAGATGTTGATATCCCGGACAATTTCACACTGGAAGTGCCGCGCCGCCATATCAACGAAGAAGTTTGCGTCGTCCGCCGGGGCGAGCACGACCTTGGTGTGGAGTTCAAGAACGCAATCTAGAGCAATTCCAGCGAAAGCATGCCCCCGCGAAGGCGGGGGTGGGCACCGCCTTCGCGGGGGCATGCTTCAATCACAAAACACTTCAGCAGGCTGTTGAAAAAGGCGGTTCCTGTCCCGTCATTGCGACCGCGAGCGAAGCGTGGCGGGAAGCAATCCAGACTCTTTCTTCCGCTTTTTGCCAAGTCTGCGGGCAGCGGCGGAATTTTATCTGGATTGCCACGTCGCTCCGCTCCTCGCAATGACAGCCTCACCGTTTTTCAGCAGCCTGCCAGACCATGACGGTTTTTGCCGGAAGCAACTCTGCCTCAAACCATTGCGTTACCCCTGTTGTAAAATGGATTCCCGCTCGTCTCTTCGAGGCGTCGGGAATCCATTTTACAAGAGCATTTTGTGATAAGAGCCTGTCCCCGCGAAGGCGAGGATGGAAGTCGGCCAATCACTAAAAATGCAATAAAACAAGAAAACCAAGAAAACAAAGCGTGTTTTTGATTCCATCAAAACCAAACGTGCTCTAGCCTTCCATCAGCCCTTCGGCTTGGAGACGGGCCGGGCCAGAAACCCCGGAATGGCATCACCGAAACCAACCGGGTTTGGCCCGTCATCATCCTCGCGGTAGCGGCGCGGGGCCTCAGCTCGCGGGGCGTTGCTGCGCGGTGCGGGCCTAGAGGCCTGCTCCTGTCTTGCGGCCTGCTCCGGCCTCGGGGCTTTTGGTGCCGCATCTATGGCCAGAACGGCTTTTTCAGGCCTTGGCGCGACCCCTTGCCTGCGCGGCGCATCCTCCCGCAGCGGGCGGGGCTCGCGCGGCTTTGGCGCCTCTATCGGCTCGCCATCAATCAGTTTCTGCTCACGCTCGGTGCGCACATGCGCGCGCTCACCACGTTTTTTGTCGCGCGGGGGCCTGCCTTTGCCCTCTTCGCGGCCCCGGCGGGCCGGGCGCACATCGCCATGGGGGGAAGGCTCGAGCGTCAGAAGCGGCGTGCCTTCCCATTCGATGGTGGTGGTGATGAGCTTTTCGATGGCGGCGAGGTATTTTTCATCGCCGCGCGAAACCATGGTAAAAGCAGCGCCAAGCCGCCCGGCACGCCCGGTTCGCCCGATGCGATGCACGTAATCTTCCGCATGGTGCGGGATATCATAATTGAACACATGGCTGACATCGGGAATATCGAGCCCGCGCGCCGCGACATCGGAGGCAACCAGCAAGGTGAGTTCATTCTTGCGGAAGGCATCGAGCGCGTTCATGCGCGAGCGCTGATCCATGTCGCCATGCAGCGCACCGACCGAAAACCCGTGCTTTTCAAGGCTTTTATGCACAATCGTCACTTCGCTCTTGCGATTGCAGAAGATGATGCCGTTTTTGAGCGCCCGGCCATCGCCCAGGGCCTGTGCCTCCCGGATGAGGCGGCGCAGAACCTCGCGCTTTTCAAAATCCTGCGGGTGGGTCGCCACAAGGCGCTGCGTGATGGTGGTGGCGGTGGAGGAGGGGCGCGCCACCTCGATCACCACCGGGCTGGAGAGGAACTGCGTCGTGACGCGCTGGATTTCCGGCGGCATCGTCGCGGTGAAAAACAATGTCTGCCGCGTGAAGGGGCATAACCCGGCGATGCGCTCGATATCCGGGATGAAGCCCATATCGAGCATGCGATCAGCCTCATCGATCACCAGAATCTCGATGCCGGTGAGGAGCAGCTTGCCGCGCTCGAAATGATCGAGCAAACGGCCGGGGGTCGCGATCAGAACATCCGCTCCGCGCGTGATTTTCATATCCTGATCGTTGAAGGACACCCCGCCGATCAGCAGTGCGACCGAGAGCTTCTGGTTCGCGCCATATTTGACAAAGGCTTCTTCCACCTGCGCGGCAAGCTCGCGCGTGGGTTCCAGAATGAGCGTGCGCGGCATGCGGGCGCGGGCGCGGCCCGCTTCGAGCAAGGAAAGCATGGGCAAGGTGAAGGCGGCGGTTTTGCCCGTTCCGGTCTGCGCGATGCCGAGAACGTCTTTTCGCTGCAACACATGCGGAATGGCCTGCGCCTGAATCGGCGTGGGGGTGGTGTAGCCGGTGGCCGTCACGGCATCGAGCACGCGCTGCGAGAGCCCGAGATCGGAGAAGAGGGGCAGGGCGGGTTGGGGAGAATCAGAAAGCGTCATGAGCACCATTCATCGTCGCGCCGCAAAGGCGGCACTTCGGGCTGATGGAAACGCTTCGATCATGTCCGGCCCTGTAAAGCGGGCGCAGGAAAACCATCGAACATCGCTTCAGCAGCGGACGATGCTGCGGTTAAGCGCGAAAACGAACAAAAATGCAACAAAAAAGGTGACGGCGCCGATATTTTCCAGTCCTTTTCTTGACGCCCAGACCAAAGGGCATTGCAGATGGCTCTTTGGTATCATTGCGCGCAGGGCATGGCGGATTTCTGAAGCTGTGGCATGATCGAGCCGGTTTTGATCCATTCATCGCCCATACGGGCGCTTGCAAGATAATCACCACCAAGATTGGCGGTTGACGCCGCAGCGACCAGGCGGAGATCCGGAATGGGTTGGGCTGCGTCAATCGCGATGGTTACGGCCTCAGCCGCACCATAAGCGCCAAGCCCGGTGAGCAGCGCGAGGATGGCGCAATGCCTGATCACCTCCCTGTCCGAGATGAAACCAAAGGATGTGATCTGCATGAAAGCAACCATATGTTATTGATGCACCTTGCTTTTGATATATCACTGCTCTTTAAGGAAGTGTTATGCCAAAAGCCCCGGATGCTGACGCATGAGGCCTTTGAAGAGCCTGAATGGATCAAATGCAACCAATGGTTTGATCAATTCAGGACAGAATACCAAAGAGCCATTTTCAATGGTCTTTGTGGTATTATGCACCCGTTCGGGCTTGCCTGCGTCCGTCTTCCTCACGCCGCGCGCACGGCGTGCAAGAACATATCGACCTTTTCGCGCATCAACTGGCTTTGTTCGGCAAGCTCCTGCGAGGCGCTGAGAACCTGGCCGGCCGCTGCGCCGGTATTGGTGGCGGCTTGATTGACAATCGATATGCTTTCGGAGGCACTCGCAGTGCCCTGCGCCACCTGCTGCACGTTTTCCGAAATGCCCTCGGTTGCCGCGCTCTGCTCGGTGACGGCCACGGCGATGGAGGAGGCGACGCGATTGATCTCCTCGATCATGCGTGAAATCTCGCGCATGGCGGCGATGGATTCGGAAGATGCCGCCTGAATTGCGCCGACATGTTCGGCGATCACATCCGTCGCCTTGCTCGTCTGCCCCGCAAGGGCCTTCACCTCGGCGGCGACGACAGCAAAGCCGCGCCCGCTTTCGCCTGCACGCGCGGCTTCGATGGTGGCGTTGAGCGCCAGAAGATTGGTCTGGCTGGCGATGGATTTGATGAGATCCACCACCTCGACAATCGCCCGTCCGGCATCATTGAGCTTTTGCACGGTTTTGTCGGTTTCTCTGGCCTTTTCCGCCGCTGCCGCTGCATAATTCGAGGATTGTTTCGCCTGCCGCCCGATTTCATTGATGGAGGAGGCGAGTTCATCGCCATTGCTGACGAGGGATTGCATGCTCGTGGAAGCCTGATGCGAGGCAGCAGCCACCATACTGGATTGCTCGCTCGCGGATTTCGCGATCTCCATCATCATCGTCGCGGAGGCTTCGAGCTCGGTCGAGGCGGTGGCCACGGTTGTGATAATGCCAAGGCTCGCCTGTTCGAACTCCCGCACGGCACTCTCAACACGGGCAGAACGCGCCAGCCGGGTGCGCTGCTCTTCCTCCGCTGCAAGCCGGAGCTTGTGCCGCTCCAACCCCGAGGCCTTGAAATGGAGAAGCGCACGCGCCATCGCGCCAATCTCGTCGCGCCTCGTTTCACCTGTGATTTCAACGGTCAAATCATCTTCTGCAATCCGGTTCATCGTCAGGATCGCGCCCCGCAAGGGCCGCGCCAGGCCAAGAACCACGTAGACACACGCAGCAAGACTGAGGATGATGGCGATGAGGGAGACAACAATCAGAAGTTTTTTTGCTGAAGAATCAGCCCGTTCGGTCGCCTCAAACCGGGCCCTTGACTGGTCGAGTTGCAGATCGATCAATTTGCTGATGATGTCGGTGCAAGGGTCGATCGCCGGGTAAAGATCGGCGGTTGTAAAGGCGGCAAGCCCGGCCAGATCATTTTTTTCCGCAAGCTCGATGGCTTTGAGTGTGGCCTTGCGTGCAATTTTCAAGGCGGGTTCCACCTCGAGCACCAGCGCCTTTTCCGCCGGCTCCACAACGCTCACCGCGTATTTTGGCCAGAGCCGGTCAATTTCGGCCAGCGCGGCGCTCATGGATTTCACCCCTTGGGCGGGGGTGATATTGCCGTTGCGGGTTTTATGCGTGGCATCAACAACATCAACCGCGAATTTGTCTGAAATCACCTTCAGGTCCCGCAACGGCACCACATTGCCGCCATACATGCCGGAAAGGGCTTCAACGGACCGGCTCAGCGCCATCCACGAAACGGTGGAGAGCACCAGAGTGCACAAAAAAAGCGCGCAAAGGACGCTGACAAGGCGAGTTGAAATCTGAGGCATGGTGATATGCTCTTGGGGCGAGACAGCAACAACTGGAACTCTAAACCATTATCGGTAACCAATAGTTTAAATGTGCCTCCAAACATCGCGCATGGGGTGTTTTTCAAGGCCGTTGCAAGCCTTGGCCCCATGTCTTCCCTTGCCCCATGTCTTCCCTTGGCCTCGTGGCTTCACACATCCAGCAGATCATCGGCGAAGGCCGCGCGCTCCTGAATGAAGGCGAAGCGCGCTTCGGGCCTGTTGCCCATCAGGCGCTCCACCGAATCCTCGGTTGCTGCCTTGTCTTCCGCGAGAACCTCGACACGCAGCAGAACGCGGCGCTGCGGATCCATCGTCGTTTCCTTGAGCTGCGCGGGCATCATCTCGCCAAGGCCCTTGAAACGCCCGACCTCCGGCTTCTTGCCCTTGAAGAGGGTCTTCAGCATCTCCTCCTTTTCGGCATCATTGCGCGCGTAAATCGTTTTATTGGCATGGGTGATGCGGAAAAGCGGCGGCACGGCGAGAAACAAATGCCCGTTTTCGATCATTTTCGGCATTTGCCGATAAAAAAACGTGATGAGAAGCGAGGCGATATGCGCGCCATCCACATCCGCATCGGTCATGATGATAACCTTGCCATAACGCAACTCATCGGCGCGATATTGGCTGCCGGTGCCGCAGCCCAAAGCCAGCGTCAGATCCGCGAGCTGCTGGTTCGCGGCAAGCTTGTCACGCCCGGCATTGGCGACGTTGAGGATTTTGCCGCGCAGGGGCAGAACCGCCTGCGTTGCCCGGTTGCGTGCCTGTTTGGCTGAACCGCCTGCCGAATCGCCCTCGACGATGAAAAGCTCCGAGCCTTGCGCCGCGTTCGACGAACAATCCGCGAGCTTGCCGGGCAGGCGCAATTTACGCACAGCGGTTTTGCGCTGGACATCCTTTTCCGCGCGGCGGCGCAGGCGCTCATCCGCCCGCTCCACCACGAAATCGAGCAGCTTCAACGCGTTGGCGGGGTTGCCTGCCAGCCAATGATCAAAAGCATCGCGCAAGGCGGCATCGACAATCCGGCTTGCTTCGGGGGTCGCGAGCTTGTCCTTCGTCTGGCCGACGAATTCCGGCTCCCGGATGAAAACCGAGAGCATGATGGCCGCGCCCGTCATCACGTCATCGCTGATGAGGCTGCTCGCGCGCTTGGCTTGCCCCACGCGCTCGGCATGGTCTTTCAGGCCGCGCAACAGCGCCATCCTGAGGCCGGCTTCATGCGTGCCGCCATCACCCGTGGGGATGGTGTTGCAATAGGAGGAGACCTGCCCGTCATCATGCGCATACCAGGCGATGGCCCATTCGCAGGCCCCATGGCCCTTCTTGTCGAGCTTGCCGGAGAAAATCTCCTCCACCACCAGAGGTTTGCCCTCGACATCGCGCTTCAGGTAATCCGACAAGCCGCCGGGAAAGCGCAAAACCGCCTTTTCCGGCACATCACCGGAGGCAGGCAGCAGCCCTGCCGCGCAGGACCAGCGGATTTCCACCCCGCCGAAGAGATAGGCCTTCGAGCGCGCCATCTTGAAAAGCCGCGCGGGCGAAAACGTCGCGCCGCTTTTGAAAATCTGCTCATCGGGCTTGAAACGCACCCTCGTGCCACGCCGGTTGCGCGTCGGCCCGAGATGTTCGAGCGGGCCAAGCGGCACCCCGCGCGAGAACATCATGCGGTAAAGCTGCTGCTCGCGCGCGACCTCGACCTCGACCCGCTCCGAAAGCGCATTCACCACCGAAATACCAACGCCGTGCAGGCCGCCCGAGGTTTCATAGACCTTGCTGTCAAATTTCCCGCCCGCATGCAGCGTGCACATGACGATTTCGAGCGCGGATTTCTCCGGGAATTTCGGATGCGCATCCACCGGAATGCCGCGCCCGTTATCGGTAACGGATAAAAACCCGTCCGCATCAAGCTCGATCTCGATGAAGCTTGCATGCCCCGCGACCGCCTCATCCATGGAATTATCAAGCACCTCGGAGAAAAGATGGTGCAGCGCCTTTTCATCCGTGCCGCCGATATACATTCCGGGGCGGCGGCGCACCGGCTCCAGCCCTTCGAGAACCTCGATCGAGCCGCCATCATAGCCACCCGGCGCGGGCGGGGCAGGCTGGTTCGCGGGTTTGAGGGGCGGCTTTGGCTGCGCCGCATTCACTTCAGCCGCATTCACGGGCAGCGGGCGGACAGGGGGGATGTGTTTGGGCACGAGATCCTGCGCTGCTTTTTCAAGCGCGCCGAAAAGATCCTGCACGGAGGAGGGTTTGGAAGCCATGACAATCCTGAGTGATTCGGATGTGAGTATGGCATGATTTTTTCGCGTTTGGATGGGGTTTGAAGCGGCTGCGCACAAGGATGTAGGCAGTCGGCAGCAGGCAGTGGTGAGAATCGCGTTCTCAGGATAAGGCACCAGCCTCTCCCCTCCGGGGAGAGGTGCCCGAACAGCGTGAGGGCGGTGAGGGGGAACCTTGCCTGCCCCTCACCCGGCTTCGCTGCGCATCAAGATGCTGCGCTCAGCCACCCTCTCCCCGCAAGCGGGGCGAGGCGGGTGCCAAGCCTCGCAGCAAAGGAGCCTCGCAGCAAACTGCATCCACACAAAACGCCACAATTTTAACGCCACGTTCACCTTGTTTTGCAAAAGCCTGTCAAGAGATTGCCCCTATCCTTTGTGATTGCCAAGAAAGGCTCACCCATGCTGCCCCCGCGCCTTGCCACGCTTGAAGCCACCGCCCGCGCCGCCGGTTCCGCCTTCGCGCATGAAGAGGGAGAGAGCCGCGCCCCCTCCCGCATTGCGCAGATCATGCCTGCGCTTCTGGCTTTCGTCATTGGCCTGTTTTTCACGCTTGCGCAATAAAACAGCCTGTTCGCTCGCTTTACACAGCGATTTTTCCGCCACCGCGTTTCGTGATGGTCAGAACCGAAGGGCGGGGCGGCATGCCATCCTTGAAATCCGGCCAGCGCGTTGCCGGGTTTTCAAACGTCCCGGCGCCATCTTGCGCATCATCTTCCGCCTCGCCGGGGTGCTGAATGGCGACGAAGAAGGTTTCGTCATCGGGCGTGAAATAAGGCCCGCAAAGCTCCGCTCCGTTCGGGCAGCGGAAAAACAGCTTCGAGGTGCCGCGCGCCGCGCCTTCGGTTTCCAGCGCCCAGACACCATCAGCCCGCCCGGTCGCTTTCATCGAATTCCCGTCTGTCGCAATCCAGAGCCGCCCGGTATTATCCACCGCGCAATTATCCGGCATGCCGAACCAGCCATCCTTGCTCGTGTTGGGGTTAAAGCTCGCCCCCACAGCAGCAACGGAAGGGTCGCCGCATTTCACAAGGATGCTCCAGGTGAATGTGACGCTGGCGTGATCTTCGTTTTCCGGTTTCATTTCAATGATATGGCCGAATTTGTTGTCTCCGCGCGGGTTGGCGGCATCGACCTGATCGGCCTTGCGCCGGGAATTATTGGTGAGCATGAGGTAGGCTGCGTTGGTCTTGGGGTTGACGTCGATATCTTCCGGGCGATCCATCTTGGTTGCGCCAAGCGCATCCGCCGCGAGCCGCGCATGGATGAGAACCGCGCCTTGATCGATAAAGCCGTTCTGCGCGTTGAGCTGCCCCTGCCCATGGGTGAGGGGCAGCCATTCGCCCGTGCCATCCGGGTTGTAGCGCGCGACATAAAGCGTGCCTTTATCCAGGAGGTCGGCATTGGCGGCGCGGTTGTTCAGGTCAACCTTGCCCTCGCTCACGAATTTATAAACATAGTCAAAGCGCTCATCATCGCCCTGATAAACCACGAAACGCCCGTCCTTGTTGATGATATTGCCCGCGCCCTCATGTTTGAAGCGCCCCATCGCCGTGCGCTTTTTCGGGGTTGAGGTCGGATCGAACGGGTCGATCTCGACCACCCAGCCGAAGCGGTTCACCTCATTGGGTTCCCTGGCATAATCGAAGCGCTCGAAATAGGTGCCCCAGTTATACCATTCCCCCGGCGCGCCATAGCGCTTGAGCGCCTTGGCATCCGGCCCGGCTTCGCCCGCTGCCTTGCTCCAGAAATAGCCGTTGAAATTCTCTTCGCAGGTCAGCCATGTGCCCCAGGGCGTTGTTGCGCCCGCGCAATTGTTGAGCATGCCGCTGATGCGCGTTCCTGTCGGGTCAGCCTTGGTTTTCATCATGGCATGGGCAGCGGCCGGGCCGGTGGCGAGCATGGGCGTTTCAGCGGTGATGCGGCGCGCGTATTTCGACCCCTGCACCACGCCCCATTTGCCGCCCTCGCGCTTGATCTCGATGACAGAACCGCCATGCGCCATCATCTCGACTTCGGCGAGTTCCCTGGTCATGCCGACGAATTTCGCCTTCGCATCCTGCCGCCCCAGTTTGGGGAACATCAGCTCCTCATTGGTATATTCATGGTTCACCACGAGAAGCCCGTGATCGGCTGAGCCATTGATGGGGAAAAACCCGACAAAATCATTGTTATAGCCAAACTGCATGGCTTGTGCGGCCCCCGTCTGCTTCATCGGGTCGAAGGCAGGCGCGCCGGGCAGAACGGCATCACCCCAGCGGATCAGGATCTCCGCATCATAGCCTTCCGCGACGTAATGTTTTTCATCCGAACCGGCGGCGATTTCCTTGAAATTGAAACGCGGTGTCGTGTTTGCCGCGCCTTGCGCCCTGGCTTCTTCGATGCTCATCAGCGCCATGGGAGAGACGGTTGCCGCGATCGCCGAGCAGCCGAGCAAACCCTTGATGAGGTCGCGCCGGTTGAAGCGCGCGGCAATCACATCGCCAAGCGTGGGGTTTGAAGACAGGTTCGAGCCATGATCCTCCGACGTTTCATATTGAACGGAAAGCGGAATGCGCCCGGCTTGATCAGAGGACGGCGTTCTGGATGGTGCATTCATGGCAAGCTCCTGTTGCTGGAATAGAGCATGCTGCGATAAAAGCTTGTCCCCGCGAAGGCGGGGATGGATACCGGTTTATCGCAAAAAAGCATGCGAAAAGAAGAAGATGGGAGCAGGATGCGATTCCGTGTGAGCGCACCCTGCTCCAGTAACAGGTTTTGCAGGCAGGACATGACGCCGATATGACAAAGAAAAACAGCATGACATAAAAAAAGCGCCCCGGAGGGCGCTCTTCTTATCTTTGCGATTGCAGCTCAGTAGCTGTAATACATCGCAAACTCGATCGGGTGCGGGGTCATTTCAAAGCGCATGACATCGCCCATCTTCAGCTCGATATAGCTGTCGATGAAGTCATCCGAGAACACGCCGCCCGCTTTCAGGAAGCCGCGATCCTTGTCGAGCGCGGCAAGCGCTTCACGTAAGCTACCGCAGACGGTCGGGATCTTTTTCAGCTCTTTCGGCGGGAGATCATAAAGGTCCTTGTCCATCGCCGCACCGGGGTCGATCTTGTTGGCGATGCCGTCAAGGCCCGCCATCAGCATCGCCGAGAAGGCGAGGTAGGGGTTCGCCATCGGGTCGGGGAAGCGAACCTCCACGCGCTTGGCCTTTGGCGAATTCGTCCAGGGGATACGGCAGGAGGCGGAGCGGTTGCGCGCCGAATAGGCGAGCAGAACCGGGGCTTCATAGCCCGGCACGAGGCGCTTGTAGGAGTTGGTGGAGGGGTTGGTGAAGGCGTTGAGCGCTTTGGCGTGCTTGATGATGCCGCCGATGTAATAAAGGCAGGTTTGCGAAAGCCCGGCATATTTGTCACCCGCCATCACCGGCTTGCCCGCTTTCCAGATCGACTGGTGAACATGCATGCCCGAGCCGTTATCGCCGAAAATCGGCTTCGGCATGAAGGTCGCGGTCTTGCCATAGCTCTGCGCCACGTTGTGAATGGCGTATTTGTAGATCTGCATATGATCGGCCATGGTGACGAGCGTGCCGAATTTCATGCCAAGCTCGTGCTGGGCGGAGGCGACCTCATGGTGGTGCTTTTCCACCACAACGCCCATCTGCGCCATGGCGGCGAGCATTTCGCCGCGCATGTCCTGTGCACTGTCCTGCGGCGGAACCGGGAAATACCCGCCTTTGGTGGCGATGCGGTGGCCGAGGTTGCCGCCTTCATAATCCGTGTCCGAATTCGTCGGCAATTCGATGGAATCGAGCTTGAAACCGGTATTATAGGGGTCGGCCTTGTATTTCACGTCGTCGAAGATGAAAAACTCGGCTTCCGGGCCGAAATAGGCGGTATCACCTACGCCGGTCGAGGCGAGGAAGGTTTCGGCGCGCTTGGCGATGCCGCGCGGGCAGCGATTGTAAGGCTCGCCCGAGGCGGGTTCGAGAACGTCGCAATTGATGGTGAGGGTGGTTGCAGCGAAAAACGGGTCGAGATGCGCGGAGGTCGGGTCCGGGCGCAGCAGCATGTCGCTTTCGTTGATGGCCTTCCAGCCCGCAATCGAGGAACCGTCGAACATGATGCCTTCATCGATCGCGTCTTCATCCACGATGGTGACGTCGAAGGTGACATGCTGCCACTTGCCGCGCGGGTCGGTGAAGCGGAAATCGACGTATTTGACATCGTTTTCCTTGATGAATTTCAAGACATCTTTTGCCGTCTTCATACGCGTCGGTCCTTCATGCTTCGAGGTTGTATCGTTACGTAGAGGTGTTGCCACCCATAAAAAGCCGGTTTACCGGCAAAATACGCTGGCAGGAGGTAAACCAGCAGGAGGTGAACCAGCAGGAAAGGGTGCAGCAGGCTGCACCACATCAGTCTTGTCAAACCGCAGCCATTTCAAACCGCATCGCTGCCCGTTTCACCGGTGCGGATTCGGATGGCCTCCTCGATGGAGGAGACGAAAATCTTGCCATCGCCGATCCGTCCGGTCTGGGCAGCGGTTTTGATCGCTTCAATGGCTTCAAGAACCATGCCATCCGCGAGAACGACCTCGATTTTCACCTTGGGCAGAAAATCCACCACATATTCCGCACCGCGATAAAGCTCGGTATGCCCCTTCTGGCGGCCGAACCCCTTCGCCTCGATCACGGTGATGCCCTGAACGCCAATGGCTTGCAGCGCTTCCTTCACCTCATCGAGTTTGAAGGGCTTGATAATGGCCTCAATCTTTTTCATCGGGCAATTCCTTTCTGGCGCATCGCATAATCTTTATCGTTTCACACCACGAAAGACGGAAACCCGTCAATAGAGCATTTTGTGATTAAGTGGAAGCCGGTTAATCACTAAAAATGCGATAAAACAAGAAGATAGAGCGTGTTTTTGATTCCATCAAAAACAAAAACGCTCGACCTGCCTTCGTTGAGAAGACTGTTCCGACTGAAACGCGCCGATAATCTGCGCATTAAAAAATCGTTAAGCCTAAAATATAAGCAGAAAGGCTATATTTTAGCCTTGGCTTTTGGCGCCTCCGCCGCCTTCACCTCGAACCATGTGAAAACACCCCCCGCGAGATGCTCGGCGATGGTCGATCTGATGGCCCATTTGCCCGGTTGATCCGCGATCAGCGCGATGCGCGCCGTGGTGCCGGGGGTGAGATAGAGCGTATCGAGAAAATACGGCTCCCAGCCATCATCGAACGGATGCAGCAGGCGAAAGGCATGGCCGTGAATGCCGATGACCTGCGGCCAGGCTGTTTTGTTCGCCAAGGCCAGAACCAGCACGCCGCCGCGCGTCACGCTGGCAACGGGCTTGCCCGTAAAACGCCCCGCCGCGCCGTTGATGGCGAAAACTTTGCCCGCATCCGGGAAGAGCGCCATAAGGGCCGCGCTGTCCGGCCCCGGCGCCTCGCGCCCGATGCCGCCGGTGATGGTGATCTCCGCCCGCGTTGCCGCCTGCAATTTGATGGCGGGTGGCAGGCCGGGGTCGGGCAAGGCTTCGGCCCGCCCTTTGGCGGGGAGGGGGCTGCCTGCGGTACGGAAGGCGAAAAGCGGCAGGCCCTCGCCGATTTTGGCTTCGACCAAAGCCTCTTCGCCCGGTTTTTCCGGCGCATCGAGGATCATCTCGATCCGCGTGCCGGGGGAGAGGATGACGGTGCGCTTCAACGGGTCGAACGGCGAGCAGGGGGTCGAATCAATCGCGATCACGGCCGCCTGCATATTGCTGACCTTGAGCGGAAATACCCGCGCGTTCGACACATTGACGAGCCGCAGGCGGATTCGCGCGCCGGGGCGGATCTCCAGCCTGTCCGGCGCGGGCCTGCCATTGGCGATGAGCCGGTTGCCGAGCCGCCCGAGGCGCGCAACATCCAGCCGGCTGGCGAAATCCGCAGCAAGAACGCCCGCGCCATCCACCCGCCAATCGCTGATGGCAAGCGCGATATCATGGTCAACCGGCGGGGGCAGGCGCTCCTCGACGATGAGGATGGCGACAAGCCCGCGCGCCACCTGCTCCGGCGCAAGCGCGGGGATGAGCGGGGTGAGGATGAAGCTGCCCGCCTGCAGGCCGGGCAGGGCAAGCTCCAGCGTTTTTCCCGGCGGCACGGCATCCCCCGTCAGGCCCGCAACCCCGTCCTGCGCTGGCTGGCGCAGCCCGCGCAGATGCAGCATCAGGGGCTGGGGCAGGCGGTTTTCAACCTGAAGCACCGCCGCTTCACCCTCCCGCATGCGCAAAACGGGAATCGGCGGAAGTGTGCCATCAAGGATTGGCACAGGTTCAACAAGGCGGAACAGGGTCGAGGTGCCTGTTGCCCCCGCCTCAAGCTTGGCCGCGATGGTTTGGGCGATCAGCGGAATGCGGCGTGGCGCGGGTTGCGCCTGCGTTGCGCGTGCCAGCACAATCCCCGCCCCGGCGAGAAGCAGGCTGCGGCGCTTGATCCTATGCATCTGGAATCAGAACGCGCGGGGACATCACAACCTCACACGGTCAAGGTCACGTGCAGCATCAAGAATGCGCAGGATGTGAACCTTGCCTTGATCCTGGCGATACAAAACAAGCCAGCGCTCCACACTTAGCGAACGGGCATCAACAGATATCTCGGGCCGCGCACGCCCAAGACCCGGAAAACGCTCAAGTGATTGGCATGCTTCCATCACTCTATCAATCACACGATCTGCCGTCGCGGGGCTGTTTTGCCCGATAAAGCCCCAGATATCGATGAGATCCTGCCGCGCAGCGTGGCTGTAACGAAGCTGCGCCACAGATCAGAGCGCATTTTTTTCGGCGATGCTGTGGCGGGCATCGCGCTTGAGGCTTGCGGCGTCGAGTTTCCCGGCATCTCCGCTGCCAACGCCGATGTCCCAGGCATTTTGCAGCCATTTCAGTTTTTCGGCATCACGCACAGCCATCAGCCGCAAAGCATCACACAACACTTCACTGGATGATGCATAGCGCCCGCTGCCAATTTGCGCTTTTACGAAATCTGCCAATTCGTCAGGTAAGGATATATCAGGCAAGGAAACGTCCATTGTCTAAGCCTCCTTGCATAAAGATAAGGGGAGGCGCTTACCTTGGCAATCCATTCCATTTCATTTCATCTGATGCTCCTGACACCCACCCAGCAGATTTTTGCTGCACCCCCGAAAATTCATGCTATAGCGCCGCAGCATGTGGGGTATATCGCCCGTCTTTCGGGGGGTAGGCCGCGCGCATTCCTCACGCGGGCGTGGCGGAACTGGTAGACGCGCCGGATTTAGGTTCCGGTGATGAAAGTCGTGGGGGTTCGAGTCCCTTCGCCCGCACCAGTATATTGGCCCGCACCAGTCTTCTGGCCCGCACCAGCATCTGGTCGCAAGGCCGGTGGACCACAGCAACCGGCCCTTTCGGGCCACAGGATCAAGACCGGGGTTTTCCCGCTAACGTCAAGGTTTGTCATGCAACTTACCCAAACCCTCGCCGATGGGCTCAAGCGCCAGTATAAGGTCAGCATCAGCGCGGCTGATCTCACATCGCGTTTCAACACCGAGCTTGAGGGCATGCGTGGCCGTGTCAATCTCAACGGGTTCCGCCCCGGTAAAGTGCCCGTTGCGCATTTGAAGCGCGTTTATGGCCGCTCCATCATGGCTGAAGTGGTGCAGAACACCGTGACGGACGCCAACCGCAAGATCGCGGAAGAGGCCGGGACGCGCCTTGCCAGCGAACCCAAGGTAAATTTCCCCGAAGATGAAGCCTTGATCGACAAGGTGCTCAAGGGCGAATCCGACCTTGATTTTGCGGTGGATGTCGAAATCCTGCCGAAAATCGAAATCGCCGACCATTCCGGCATCACGCTTGTGCGCGAAACCGCCGAAGTGCCGGAGGCGGATATCGAGGACGCCATCACCCGCATGGCAGCAGCCCAGCGTAGTTTTTCGCCGCGTGCGGCGGGCGAGGCCGCGATGGATGGCGACAAGGTGACGATCGATTTTGCGGGCTCCATCAACGGCATCCCGTTTGATGGCGGCACGGCGGAAGGCGCGGATCTTGTTTTAGGCTCCGGCCAGTTCATCCCCGGTTTCGAGGCGCAGCTCGTGGGCGCAAAACCGGGCGAGAGCCGGGTCGTGAAGGTGACATTCCCGGAGACTTATCAATCGGTTGACCTTGCAGGCAAGGCTGCGGAATTCGCGGTCACGGTGCATGCCATTCAGGCGCCGGGTGATGCGGTTCTCGATGACGAGCTTGCCAAACGCTACGGGCTTGAAACGCTTGCCGCCATGCGTGATGCCGTTCGCCAGTCCATGGCCGATGAAATCGCCGAGCAATCGCGCCAGAAGATGAAGCGGCAATTGCTCGATGCGCTGGACGGGGTTTACACATTTGACCTCCCGCCCACCATGCTGGAACAGGAATTTGCCGCCGTCTGGGGGCAGATCGAGGCGGATATGAAGCGCGAGGGCAAATCCTTCGCCGATGATGCGGCAGGGGAAGCCGAAGCGCGCGCTGAATACCGGAAAATCGCCGCCCGCCGCGTGCGCCTCGGTCTGGTTCTTGCCGAAATCGGCGAGAAGGCCGAGGTGAAGGTTTCGGATGACGAGATCACGCAGGCGCTCATCAGCCGTGCGCGCCAGTTCCCCGGCCAGGAGAAGATGGTGTTCGATTATTACCGCAAGAACCCGCAGGCCATGGCGGAAATCCGCGCGCCGCTTTTTGAAGAGAAGGTGGTTGACCACATCCTCGCGGGCCTGACGATCACGGAAAAAACCACCACCCGCGCTGCCTTGCTCTCGGGCGATGAGGCCGGGGCAGCAACCGAAGAAAAAGCTGAAAAGCCGAAAAAGGCCAAGGCCAAGAAGGCGGAGTGAGGGAAGTAGGGAGTAGGCAGTTGGCAGTTGGCAGTCGGCAGTCGCCACCTGTCATTCCCGACCGAGCGAAGCATCTTGGTGCGGAGCCGCGAGCGGGAATTCAGACTTTCTTTCGTTTCAGATCAGTCTGGATTCCCGCTCGCGCTTTCAGCGCGTCGGGAATGACAGGGTTTGCCTTTTCCTGCTTTCTCTTCGCCACTTGCGCCCCGGTTCTCATGCCCGCCACCGCTTTTTCGCGTGATCTCTCGCTCCAGGCCCTCATTCAGGGCCTGATCGTGGCAATAGTCGGCTATGCGAGTTCCATCGCCATCGTCATCAAGGGGCTTTCTGCCATGGGCGCGAGCGCGGGGGAGATCAGCTCCGGCCTGCTCTTTCTCGGGCTTGCCATCGGCATCGCGGCGAGCATCCTCAGCCTTGAAAGCCGCATGCCCATCAGTATCGCCTGGTCAACGCCCGGCATGGCGCTGCTTGCGACAAGCGGCGCGCTTTCTGGCGGCTTTCCGGCGGTGATCGGTGCCTTCATGCTCACGGGCGTGCTGATCACGCTCGCCGGGTTCTGGCAACCTCTGGCGCGGGTGATCGCGGCGATCCCGAAACCCATCGCCAGCGCCATGCTGGCGGGGGTTCTGCTGAAATTATGCCTCGCGCCCTTCATCGCCATCCGCGAACTCCCCGGCACCGCGCTTCTCATCATCGCCGTCTGGCTCATCATGATGCGCTTCAAGCGGCTCTGGGCGGTGCCTGCGGCGGTTCTCGTCGCGTTGATCGCCATCAGCCTGCAAACAGGGGGTGCCGGTTTGGGGGAGGGCGCCTTGCTGCCGCGCCCGGTTCTGGTGATGCCGGCCTTTTCGCTGGAGGCGATGCTGGGCATCGCATTGCCCTTGTTTATCGTCACCATGGCCTCGCAGAACATCACCGGGCTTGCCGTGCTCGGAACCTTCGGTTATGCGCCCCGCGCGCGGGATGGCCTTGCCGTCACGGGGCTGTTATCGCTGGTTTTTGCGCCCTTCGGCATGCCGACCATCAATTACGCCGCCATCACCGCCGCGCTCTGTGCAGGGCCGGATGCGCATGCGGATCCGAAACGCCGCTATGTTGCGGCGGTGTTTTCCGGCCTCGGGCATATCCTGCTCGCCGGGTTTGCCGCGCTCGCGGCGCGCTTCGTGCTCCATGCCTCGCCGGTTCTGATCGAGGCGGCGGCGGGGCTTGCGCTCATCGCGGCCTTTGGCGGCGCGATCGAGGCGGCAACGCGCGAGGAGGCGGAGCGGCTTCCCGCCCTCCTCACCTTTCTTGTTGCGGCTTCGGGCTTGAGTGTGTTCGGCATTGGCGGCGCGTTCTGGGGCCTGCTTCTCGGCTGGGGCGCGCGATTTTTCTTTTCGCCCGGAAAAACGACATGAGGCGCAACCGAAGCTTCCTGTCCGGCAAATGGCAAGAGTAGCCCTTTTCAGAGTGCTCATGCGTGTCTATCTAGAACCTGATATTGATTCAAAACCCGAAGCCCGAGGCTCTGATGCGCGATCCCGTTGAAACCTACAATTCCCTCGTCCCCATGGTGATCGAGCAATCGACGCGCGGTGAGCGGGCCTTTGATATTTTCTCCCGCCTCTTGCGCGAGCGGATCATTTTCCTGATCGGCCCGGTGGAAGACGGTATGGCGAGCCTTGTTGTCGCGCAGTTGCTGTTTCTTGAGGCGGAGAACCCGAAAAAGGAAATCTCGCTTTACATCAATTCGCCGGGCGGGGTCGTCACCTCCGGCCTCTCGATTTATGACACGATGCAGTTCATCCGCTGCCCGGTGACAACGCTTTGTATCGGGCAGGCTGCCTCGATGGGCTCGCTGTTGCTCACGGCGGGCGAGAAGGATCATCGCTTCGCCTTGCCGAATGCGCGCATCATGGTGCACCAGCCCTCTGGCGGGTTTCAGGGGCAGGCAACGGATATTCTCATCCATGCCGAGGAAATCAAGAGCCTCAAGCGCCGCCTCAACGAGATTTACGTCCAGCATACCGGCAAGGATATCAAAACCATCGAAGCGGCTTTGGAGCGTGACAATTTCATGACCGCCGATATGGCGAAGGAGTTCGGCCTGATCGATCAGGTCGTGACCAAACGGCTCGATGAGCCGAGCGAGCCGAAGCCGCTGTAAGGCGCAAGCCTGAGTTGAAATGGCACAGATCAGCCCGCCTTGCGTGGCGCATGTCTTGCATCACGCCTGCAAGTGATTAGGTTATGTTCATGCTTGTGCCGGTCTGTGCCTCAAGCGGGGTTCTGCGATTTCCTGTTGCCGATTAAGCTTTTATTCGGCGGCTTGGGTCGATACTGTTCATCTGTGGTTCGCGTCAAGCGAATCCCTTTCACCAAAGTGTCGGGTTTTCGTGTAAAATCCGGAGCTTCTGGCCAGGAGGTAGGCAATGAGTAAACCCGCCAGCGGCGACACCCGCACCACGCTTTATTGCTCGTTTTGCGGCAAAAGCCAGCACGAGGTTAGAAAGCTGATCGCCGGGCCGACCGTGTTCATCTGTGATGAATGCGTCGAACTCTGCATGGATATCATCCGTGAGGAATCAAAAACCCTCGTCAAGGCCAAGGATGGCGTGCCGACCCCGCGCGAAATAGCCAAAATTCTCGATGATTATGTCATCGGCCAGTTTTACGCCAAACGCGTGCTCTCGGTCGCGGTGCATAACCATTACAAGCGCCTGAACCACGCCACGAAACACAATGATATCGAACTCGCGAAATCCAACATCCTGCTCGTCGGCCCCACCGGCTGCGGCAAGACCTATCTGGCCCAAACCCTCGCCCGCATTCTCGATGTGCCCTTCACCATGGCGGATGCGACGACCCTCACCGAAGCCGGGTATGTGGGGGAGGATGTCGAGAACATCATCCTGAAATTGCTTCAGGCGGCGGATTACAACGTGGAACGCGCGCAGCGCGGCATTGTTTACATCGACGAAATCGACAAAATCTCGCGCAAATCCGACAATCCCTCCATCACGCGCGACGTTTCGGGGGAGGGTGTGCAGCAGGCCCTGCTGAAAATCATGGAAGGCACGGTCGCCTCGGTTCCCCCGCAAGGCGGGCGCAAGCATCCGCAGCAGGAGTTTCTGCAGGTCGATACCACGAATATCCTCTTCATCTGCGGCGGCGCTTTCGCGGGGCTGGAGAAAATCATCTCGCAGCGCGGCAAGGGCACCTCCATCGGCTTTGGCGCGAAGGTTGAAAGCCCGGATGACCGGCGCGTCGGCGAGGTGTTCCGCCAGGTCGAGCCGGAGGATCTGCTGAAATTCGGGCTTATCCCGGAATTCATCGGCCGCCTGCCGGTGATCGCCACGCTCGAAGACCTTGATGAAGCGGCCCTGAAGCGCATCCTCACCGAGCCGAAAAACGCGCTGGTGAAGCAATATCAGCGCCTCTTCGAGATGGAAGACGTGGAGCTCACCTTCAACGACGAAGCGCTGGGCATTGTCTCCCGCAAGGCGATCGAGCGGCGAACCGGTGCGCGCGGCCTGCGCTCCATCATGGAAAGCGTGCTGCTCGATACCATGTTCGACCTTCCGGGGCTCGATGGCGTCGAGCAGGTGGTGGTGGGCGCCGAGGTGATCGAGGGCAAGGCCAAGCCGCTCTATATCTATGGCGAGCGCAAGGAAGAACTGGGCGCCACCGCCTGATTCATGAAGCGGGCAGCCTCTGCCGAGGTTTGTTCTGCGGCAGGTTTTGTGTTGGGCGTTCCGCTCTTGTTCAGCTTGTTCTTGCGAAAAAACGTGCCGCGTCCCTTGTTCCCGCGTGCTTTCATATCCAGTTGGTAAATCAGAGTTGAAATGATGGGCGGTCGCCATGACGGGGCCTCCCTTCCGGCGCGTGGTTCGGCTGGCAGGGCCATCTTGTTGCAAACACACCGGCATGCCGGCGGGTGGCCACTGCACCCGATACGAGGATCATCCGATGAGCGCAGACAAGAAGCGTCCTGTTCCCACCTCCGGCAGCATCGAGCGGGTTCCGGTTCTCCCCTTGCGGGATATCGTCGTGTTTCCGCACATGATCGTGCCGCTCTTCGTTGGCCGCGAGAAATCGATCCGCGCGCTTGAAGAGGTGATGAAATCGGATCGGCATATCCTGCTCGCGACGCAGGTGAACGCGACGGATGATGACCCCGCCGAGGATGCGATTTTCAGGATCGGTTCGCTCGCGACCGTGTTGCAGCTCCTGAAATTGCCCGATGGCACGGTCAAAGTTCTGGTGGAGGGCGTATGCCGCGCCAAGCGCCTCAAAACCACCGATAACCCGGCTTTTCTTGAGGCGGATGTCGAGATCATGGCCGAGGATATGGGCCAGCCCGTTGAAACCGAAGCGCTGGCTCGCTCGGTGATGACGGAGTTTGACGGCTATGCCAAGCTCAACAAGAAGGTCTCGCCCGACGTGGTCTCCACCATCGGCCAGATCAATGATTACGGCAAGCTCGCGGATACGGTGGCCTCGCATCTGGCGGTGAAAATCGCAGAAAAACAGGAGGTTCTCGAAATCACCAAGGTTGCCAAACGGCTTGAGAAGGTTCTCGGCCTGATGGAGAGCGAAATCTCGGTTCTGCAGGTTGAAAAGCGCATCCGCACGCGGGTGAAGCGGCAGATGGAGAAAACCCAGCGCGAGTATTACCTCAACGAGCAGATCAAGGCCATCCAGAAGGAGCTTGGCGACGAGGAGGGCAAGGACGAGCTTGCCGAACTCGAGGATAAAATCGCCCGCACCAAGCTCTCGAAAGAAGCGCGCGAGAAGGCTCACCACGAATTGCGCAAATTGCGGCAAATGTCGCCGATGTCAGCCGAAGCCACCGTGGTGCGCAACTACCTCGACTGGATCGTCGCGCTTCCCTGGGGCAGGAAATCCAAGATCAAGAAGGACTTGCGCCTCGCGCAGGAGGTGCTGGATGCCGATCATTTCGGGCTCGACAAGGTCAAGGATCGCATCGTCGAATATCTTGCGGTGCAGAGCCGTGCCAACAAGCTCACGGGGCCGATCCTCTGCCTCGTCGGCCCGCCGGGCGTCGGTAAAACCTCGCTCGGGAAATCCATCGCCAAATCGACCGGGCGCGAATTCATCCGCATGAGCCTTGGCGGCGTGCGGGATGAATCCGAAATCCGTGGCCATCGCCGCACCTATATCGGCTCGATGCCGGGGAAGATCATCCAGTCCCTGCGCAAGACCAAAACCAATAACCCTTTGTTCCTGCTGGATGAAATCGACAAGATGGGCATGGATTTTAGGGGCGACCCCTCCTCCGCCCTGCTTGAGGTGCTCGACCCCGAGCAGAACACCACCTTCTCGGACCATTACCTGGAAGTGGATTACGACCTCTCGAACGTGATGTTCGTCACCACCGCGAATACGCTCAATATCCCCGGCCCGCTCATGGACAGGATGGAGATCATCCGCATCGCGGGTTACACCGAGGATGAAAAGGCCGAGATCGCGCGCAGCCATCTCATCCCCAATTCCTTGAAAAAACACGGGCTTGACGACAAGGAATGGTCGATTGTTCCCGATGCCCTGCTCCTCCTCGTGCGCCGCTATACGCGCGAGGCGGGGGTGCGCAACCTTGAGCGCGAAATCTCGAACCTCATCCGCAAGGCGGTGAAGGAAATTCTGCTGTCAGCGGGCACAGACAAGCCGGTGAAATCGGTTCTGATTGATGAAGCCAAGGTGCAGGCCTATCTCGGTCCGCCGAAATATCGCTATGGCGAGGCGGAAACCGAGGATCAGGTCGGCGCTGTCACCGGCCTTGCCTGGACGGAGGTGGGCGGCGAGCTTCTCACCATCGAAGGCGTGATGATGCCCGGCAAGGGCAAGATGACCGTGACCGGCAACCTCAAGGACGTGATGAAGGAATCGATTTCAGCGGCGGCCTCTTACGTTCGCAGCCGCGCGATTGATTTCGGCATCAAGCCGAGCCTGTTCGACAAGCGCGACATCCATGTCCATGTGCCGGAAGGGGCAACCCCGAAGGACGGGCCTTCCGCCGGTATCGCCATGGCCACGGCCATCGTCTCGATGCTCACCGGCATTCCCGTGCGGCGCGACATCGCCATGACGGGCGAGGTCACTTTGCGTGGCCGCGTGTTGCCGATTGGCGGTTTGAAGGAAAAACTGCTCGCGGCCTTGCGCGGCGGCATCAAGACCGTGCTCATCCCCGAGGATAACGTCAAGGACCTGGCCGATATCCCGGCCAATGTGAAAAACGAGATGGAGATCATCCCGGTTTCGCGCATGGATGAGGTGATCAAACACGCGCTCACCAGCGCGCCGGTTGCGATCCTCTGGGATGAGGAGAGCGACGGCAACGCCGCCCTGCCGAAATCCGACGCCGAAAAGCCGGGTGATATCAGCGGCGTCGCGCATTAGGCTGTGCTCTGATCAAGCATGCCCCCGGGCTTGATCCGGGGGGTGGCACCCGTTGTGTTGTCATCGCGAGCGCAGCGCGGCGATCCAGACTGTCCTTGATCAGTGCAAGATCAGGTTAAGTCTGGATTGCCGCGTCGGCCTTTCGGCCTCCTCGCAATGACGCGGTCGGTGCATCGCGCATCAGCCCTCTGCGCTTTGGCGGTTTTCCTCGTCCGTCTCCTGCCCGTCGCGGTTGCGCACCACGGTTACGGTGCAGCCTGCCTCCGCGACCAGCGCGGTCGAGACAGAACCGAGATAGCGCCGCACCCCGCCCGAGCCACGCGCGCCGATAATGATGTGATCAACGTGGTTATTCTCGGCAAATCGGTTGAGCGCGCTCGCAGGTTCGGAGGATTCCAGCACATGGAAGGTCAGGCGCTCCGGCGGCAGGCGCATCTCCGCCGCCCAATGCTTCAGTTCCACGAGGCGCTTCACATGCAAACTGGTGCCATCGGCATCGGTGAGGGTGTCGATGCCGATTTTCGCGGTTTTGAGCACGTTGACACAAGCGAGCCGCGATTCCGGCGCGGTCGCAAGCAGGCGCCGCGCAGCATCGCGCAAGGGTTCGGCGAGCGGCACGCCCTCGCTTGAAAGGTCAACCGCCACCATGATGATGGGTGCGGTAACGGCGTGGCGATAGGTTTCGAGCTTCGAGAGCGGGGATTTGTCGCCGCGTGCAAAACGCCCCGCGACGAGGTTTTTCACCCAATGCGTTTTCTCGCGCGTCGCGCGGCCCGTCAACGCGATATGCTCGGGGTGGTTGAGATCGAAGGCGAGAACATCGGCGCTGGCATAGCGCCGCTCCGGCTTGATGTCGAGGCAACGCAGAATCACCTCCTGCAGATAGCCGGGAATGTCCGGGCGCAAGCTGCGCGGCGGCGCGGGCACCTCGTAAATGCGCCGCATCAGGGCTTTGGTCGTGTGTTTCGGGTTGCCGAACGGGCGCTGCCCGGTGGCGAGCGCGTAAAGCAGCACGCCGAGCGCGAAAAGGTCGCTGCGCGGTTCTTCCCTTATTTTCAGCACCTGTTCGGGCGCGATATAGGGCGCGGTGCCCATGGGAACGCGAAATTCCTCGGCGAGAAGATCGGGCAATTTGAGATGCCGCGAAAGCCCGAAATCGATGAAAACCGCTTCCCCGCCCTCCTCGGCGCCATCCTGCCCCACGCGCTGCGGCCGGAACATGATGTTGGAGGGTTTGAGGTCAAGGTGGATGACATCCTGCCGGTGCAGGCTCGCCAAAGCGGTCGCGATGCGCGCGCCGGTTCGGATCACCTCGTTGACCGGTAATGGCGCCTCCTTGAACCGCGTGAGCAAAGGCTCGCCGGCGATTTTCTCCATCACGATAAAGGGCTGGCCGGAAAAATCCCCGAGCGCGATCACACGCGGCACATGCGGGCCGGAGAGGCGCGGCAAAATCATCTGCTCCTGCTCGAAGCCGACAATCATCGTCGGGTCATCACCATCCAGAATCAGCGGAATTTTCATCACCAGCGGGAAAGGGTGCTCGGGGTGCGTCACCTCCCAGATTTCGGCCATGCCGCCCTGATGCAGCTTCCCGCCGATGAGAAACCCCTCCAGTGTCGTGCCGGTTTCAAGCTGCATACGGGCCATATCAGCGTGCTTTCAGAAGCCGGTCGGTGAGGGCAGGGGGCAGGCCCGCTTCCCGCACCTTGCGGGCGGTGGTGAAATGGTCGTAATCGGCCCGCTCAAAGCTCAAGCCCCGCGTTTTGGTGTCAAGAATGCCGTAAGCCGCGCCGGTTTTGCCATCACGCGGCTGGCCCACGGCGCCCATCACCGCGAGCCAGACCTGGCTGGTCGCCAGCGGTATCGTCACCCCCGTCACAGGGGCATGCCCGGTGGCGACCCCCGAAGGCGTGAGCCGCCAGAGATGGGGCACATGAACATGCCCGACGATTGAAATCCGCGCATCCGTCGCGCGCAGTGAGCGTTCGGCGACATCGGCATCGGTCACGTAATCCCAGGCGCGCGGCGCGCGGGCATTGGCATGCACGAACAGAACCTCGCCTTCACGGATGGTTTCCGGCAAGGCGCGCAAAAACGCCCGGTGGCGCGGTGTGAGATGGTCGCGCGTCCAGGAAATCGCAGCCCGCGCGGTGGCATTCATGTGCGTGCCGCCATCTTCCACGGCGGCATCATGGTTGCCGAGCACGGCGAGCGCGCCGTCTGAAACCAGCGCTTCGGCAATATCAACGCAATAGGCGGGGTCTGGCCCATAACCGACAAGATCACCCAGAAGCACCACACGGTCGATGCGCGCGGCCTTCAGCTTGGCACGCACGGCATCAAACGCCTCGCGGTTGGCGTGAATATCGGCGAGAAGCGCATAGCGCATCCCCTGCCTCCCTTGTCTTTATTGCTCTTGTCTTCACGCTTTAGAGCATACTGCGATAAAGTGGAAACCGGTTTATCGCAAAAAAGCATGCGAAAATAAGAAGATGAGAGCATGAATGCGATTCCATGTAAACGCATCACGCTTTAAGGCGTGGAGCGAACCCGTTCCATGATCTTTATCATGCAGCGGAGAAAAACGGCATTCACCTTTCGAGAAAGGGGTTTGCTTTCGTGAGAGCCTTGCCTTGGCGGGCCGGATCGTGTTTAGAAGCTTGGCGGCGAAAGCCGGGCGGTTAGCTCAGTTGGTAGAGCGTCTCGTTTACACCGAGATGGTCGGGAGTTCGAGTCTCTCACCGCCCACCAGATTTCGGCCCACCAGATTCCGGCTCAGCAGATGTCTTTGGCCCGCCAATCCGCCCCCTTGCCTTCGCCCGGCGCAGATCGTAAAAAAACCGTGATGACAAGGTCGCGGCAAAAATTCGGGTTAAGAGCGGCGCGTGTATTTCTTACGCCGATTTTTATCTATGTTCTTGCTGCACAAAGCATTCTCATGCCGCTTGCCCGCGCCAAAGCCTATGAAGCGGCAGGGTTTGAAGCCGCTCTGGGCGTTCTGTGCGTCACGCCCGCGCATGAGGGCGAGGGGGAGGGTGATAACCCGCACCCGCATGACATGGGCTGTTGCCTGCCGGGCGCGCGCTTTTCATTCGATGTGCCTGTTGCCATGCTCGCGCATATTCTGGCTGTGCCACAGCGTGCAATAACCCCGCGCCCGGCCTTTTATCCCTTCGCGCAAAGCCGCGCGCCGCCTGCGATGACGGCAACGCCGTCGCAATCGAGAGCCCCACCCACCCCTGCCTGACAGAGCCGGGCGCTTCGCGCCTGTTCGTGAACCGGAAGCCGCAGGGGCAATGCCCCCATGTGGTTTGATGTCCATTGCAGGGGTTTTTCATGTCAAATATGTCCAATACGTCGCTTTTTGCGGCTGTTTCGTCTTGTGCCTTGATCTTGGCATTGGGGCTTTCAGAAGCCCATGCGCAGCAGGCCGCGCCATTGCCTGAACTGACGGTGGAAGCGCGCCGTGCCGCGCCGCCGCAGCGGGCACGTCGCCCCGCGCAGGCCCCGCGCCCGCAGGTTGCACCCGGCCCGGCGGCTGCACCTCCCGCTGAACCGCTCGTGGGCGGTCGCCCCGTTGAAGCCACCACCGCAGGCCCGGTGCGCGGCTATCAGGCTTTGACCAGCGTTTCAGCGACCAAAACCGATTTGCCAATCCAGAATACGCCGCAATCGGTCGTGGTTCTGCCGCGCAAGGTGATTGACGATCAGGGAGCGCGCTCGATCAGCGAGGCGATCACCAATGTTTCGGGCGTTGTGCCGCTCAACCCCGTCACCTATGGCCAGTTGAACCCTAAAATCCGGGGGTTTGCCGCCGAGCGCGTGGTGGATGGCTTGCCGAATTATTTCGACCCCGGCGCGCGTGACCTCACGATCAATCTCGAACGGATCGAGGTGATCAAGGGGCCGCAGGGTGTGTTGTTTTCCGGCGGCACCAATGCCACGGCGGGCATCATCAATATCGTTTCAAAACGGCCAACCGCGACGAGGTTCAGCGAATTCGGCATCACGGCGGGCAGCTTTCGCACTTTCAGCCCGTTTTTCGACATCAACCAACCCTTGACCAAAGATGGCACGCTGCTCTTCCGCATCACCGGGCAATATGAGGCGGCGCAAAGCTGGATCGACGTTTTGGATCGGCGCAGCTTCACCCTCAACCCGACGCTGACCATCACCAACAAGGAGGGCACGACGCTCACCCTGCAAGGGCACTATTCCCGCCGCGCGCAGCAGGATTATTCCGGCCTGCCGACGATTGGCACGATCGACCGTTCGGCCTTTTCGATAAGGCGTGATCTCTTCCCCGGCAGCCGTGATGTGCCGAAAGCCACCTCGGATATCGCCGCGCTGACAGCAACGCTGGATCATCGCTTCAACGACACCTGGTCGAGCACGACAATCGCCCGTTTCGCACAATCCAGTTTTGATGAACCTTCGCAGGGGTTGACCTCGAACCGGCCTTCGGGAGGCAGCAGTTTTGATGTCTATAATCTCAAGATCGACGAGCGTTTGCAGGAAGCCAGCATCAATTCCACGCTCAAGGGCAAGTTTATCACCGGCCCCGCGAAGCATACGCTGCTTTTCGCGCTGGATTACAACCGTGTGAATGAAAACGGCCAGATGTTCGGCGATTTTGTCGGCACATCGACGGATTATCTCACAGGACCATTCCCGGCCTTTGTCGAACCCACGGGCACCTATATCAACGGGCGCAACCGTTACAGCGTGATGGGCGCGGGCGCACAGCTGCAATCCAGCCTTTATGAGCGCCTGCATCTTGTCGCCGGCGGGCGGCTTGCCCGAATTTCGGTGCAGGATAATGACCTTGCGGGCTATCGGGAAGCCTCTGGTGGTGGCCCCAACCTCGCCAAAACCGACACGACGAAATTCCTGCCCCGCATCGGCCTTGCTTTCGATGTCACAAAAGCCATCACGCTTTTTGCAGGCTATTCGGAAGGGATGCGGCCCGTGCCCTTCCTGTTGAGCCGTGATGCGATGAAGCCGGAGCAATCACAGCAGCTTGAAGCGGGGGTGAAGCTGAATACCGATTTCGGCTTTGCCGCAACATTCGCCGCCTTCGAGGTGAAGCGCAGGAACGTGCCGGTGACAGACCCTGCAAATACCTTCCTGAACATTCAGTCGAGTGAGCGGCGTTCACGCGGGTTTGAGGCGGATGCAACCTATCAGCCAGGCGCCAATTGGTCGTTTCTCGGCAGCTATGCCTATACTGAAACCGAGGTTTTGAAAGACACCAGCGCCGCCAATATCGGCCAGAGCCTGCCGGGCGTACCGAAGCATTCCGGCCGCGTCTGGGCGCATTATGCCTTCACCACCGGTGCGGCCAAGGGGCTTTCATTGGGGGCCGGGGTTTACGCCGCTTCCGGGCAGACAATCGAGCTGGGGCAGGCGTGGAAAACCGGCTGCTACGCCACGCTCAACGCCAGCATCGCTTACGAATATGACGGCTGGAAGGTGAGTGTTGCGGGCAAGAACCTCGCCAATACCCGCTATTTCACGCGCTATGAATATTTCGCTGGCCGGGTTGTGCCGGGTGAAGCGCGCGGGGTTTACGCCACCCTCTCGAAGACATTCTGAGGTTCACATGTCGGATAACCCGCACGACATCACCCGAAGAACGCTTGGCGAGGGGCTTTCCACCCTCGCCCTCGCCCTGGCGGCGGGGGGGATCAGCCCCCCTTCGGCTCTGGCGCAAAGCGCGCCCGAAACCGGGCATGATGCCTCCGTCATGCCGCCGCACTGGATGGGGAAGGAGGAGATCGCCTTCCTGATTTATGAGGATTTCACCGCGCTCGATATGGTGGGCCCGCATTACATGCTCACCAACCTGATGGGCGCGAAAACCCATATCGTCGCCAGAACGAAAGACCCGGTAAAATCCGATACCGGGCTTGTTTTCATGCCCTCGTCGAATTTCGAGGATTGCCCGGCCGATCTTGACATTCTCTGCGTGCCGGGCGGCACCATCGGCACGCTAAAGGCCATAAGGGACGAGGCGACGATCCGCTTCCTGAAAGACAGGGGCAGCCGCGCGCAATTCGTTACCTCCGTCTGCACCGGCTCGCTCCTTCTGGGGGCGGCGGGCTTGCTCGAAGGCTACAAGGCCACCTCGCATTGGCTCACCTTGCCGCTTCTGGCGCAATGCGGCGCCATTCCCACCAAGGGGCGCGTGGTTCAGGATCGCAACCGCATCACGGGCGGCGGCGTAACGGCGGGGATCGATTTCGGCCTTGGCCTTGTTGCGCAACTGCGTGACAGGCCCTATGCGGAAGCCGTGCAGCTTCTGGCCGAATATGCGCCTGCTCCGCCCTTTAACGCCGGCAGCCCTGAGACAGCGCCGCCGGAGGCCAAATCCATGATGGATGCCATGTTCGTGAATTTCCTCAAAACCGCCGGGGACACACTTGTTGAAGCGCGCAGCCGCTAAATCCAGCTCCTTCGCGCTGGCGCTCTCTCTTGCGCTTCATGCCGCGCCCTTGGCCTATATGCTTCATCGCAGCGCGGATGAGGCGCCGGAGAGCGCGGGTGAAAGCCTGATGGAGGTGGAATTCGTGGTAGCGGAGGCGGAAACGCTGCTCATGCCGCTGCTGGAAACCCCGCCCGATCCGATGAGCGTGATGCCGCCCGCAGCCGACATCGCGCAGGTGAAAGCGCAAGACGCCAGCGAACAATCCGAGGAAACAGACGAGATCACCGCCCCCGCTTTGTCGCAGCCCGAAAACCGCATAAAGGCGGAAGAGACCCTCACCACCCGCGCCAATGCTGCGCCCATCCCGCATGCCAGCGCAGAAATGCAGGCGGCCGCGAGCGAGGCTTATCGCGCAAGGCTCGCGCGCCACCTTGCCAGATTCAAACGCTTTCCGGCGGGCCTGCCCGGAACCGCTTCGGGCGGGCGCGTCATCATCCGGTTTTCGCTTGGGGAGGATGGCGCCTTGAAGGAGCGGGCCATTCTTCAATCTGCGGGCTTTGCAATAATCGATGCGGAAGCCATGGCCATGCTCGCGCGCGCGGCACCGTTTCCAGCCCCGCCTTCAGGCGCAAGCCGCAGTTTTACGCTTCCCATCAGCTACAAGCTGAAGGAATGAGGAGAAAAAGGATTGTAATGCGCTTCATCAGAGCATTTTCAAGCATCGTTGATACCGGTTCGCGTGAAGAACCAAAGGTACGCGAAGCGAAACTGCGAAAAAACAAGAAGATAGAGCGAATGAAGTGAATGCAAATTCACTGAAAATGCTCTAGCAGGCTGTTGAAAAACGCTGAGGCTGTCATTGCGAGGAGCGGAGCGACGTGGCAATCCAGATAAAATTCTGCCGCTATCCGTAAAGGCGGCAAAAAAGAGGAAGAAAGTCTGGATTGCTTCCCGCCACGCTTCGCTCGCGGTCGCAATGACGGGGACAGGAACCGCCTTTTTTCAACAGCCTGCTGAAGCGTTTTGGAATTGAAGCCTGTCCCCGCGAAGGCAAGGATAGGCTTTTCGCGCAACATGCACTAAAATGGTGCCCGGGACTGGAATCGAACCAGTGACACTGCGATTTTCAGTCGCATGCTCTACCAACTGAGCTACCCGGGCCGGATGGCGGTTCAACACCAATCATCCATGCGGTGCTTGTAGGAAAACTGCATGCGCCTGTCCAGCCCCAAAAACACGAAACCGCGCTCGCTGGATCATTAGAGCATTTTCCGATCAACCGGCAACCACTTGATCGGAAAATGCTCTAGTTCCGTTTTTCGATCAGGCTCATATCCGGCTTGATCGCGGGGGCGAGCAGGGCCCCCGCGATCCGGAAACCGAAAAACTCAGGGCGCAAGCCCGGCTGATCCTGCTTGCGTCTGAGTACAACCGACCAGTCATGTCGTTGCGCGCCAAGATCGATCGCGCCCTCGATCTGCGCCGTCGCATTCGGTGTTTCAAGCCGGTAGCCCACCGGTTCGATGCGCCCGTTTTTGACGGCAAGATTGGCGCTGAGCGTTTCATAGCCCGTCTTGCCACCCAAGGCCGAAAACAACGCCGCCTCGGGCCGCGTCTCGGCGCTTCGGCTCATCAGGCGGTTGATATCAAACCCGTGCAGCGTGCCGTTGCGGCTTTCAAACGCGCCGGTTCCGGCAAGGTTCTGCGCCAGCGCCTGAACGGAAGCGCCGTGGCTTTTAAGCTGGAACACGAAATTGCCAGTCCCCTCAATGCGGTTGAAGCCGAAAGCCTGATCGAGAAAGCGCGCCGCTTCGAGCTTGTCACCGGCAACCAGCAGCTTGATATCCTGTTCTGCCGCCCGCTCGGTGATGGTGATGCGCGCTTTCAGGCTGCCTGCGCCGAATTGCGCATCGGCGATGGAAAACTCCGCCCTGTCCTTGCGCGTGAAAACCGCCAGAGCAGCATTCTCGAAACGCATGCGCCCCAGCCGGAAGGCCCTGGTGGAAAGCCGGAGGTCAAGGTCGAGCCCCGGCACCGGGTTGACCTCGACCCGCCGCCCGGACCACGCGCCCTCCGGCGTTTTCAGGCGTTGCAAGGCGGCATAGGTCGCCGTGCCATCCACGAGGTCGCCCGCGAGTGTTGCAGAAACCGTCCAGCGCCCGCCATATTCGCGCAAGGCAGCGATACCGGAGAGGGTTGCACCATCGCGGCTGATTTTGAGCGCTTCAAGCCCGCCGCCGCGCATATCCAGCATGGCGCCTGCGGAAACGAGCGTTGGCGCATCAGGCCTGGCGCTTTCGCCCCTCCCCATCCCGAGAGCCACCCCCAGAGCCTCCTGCAGGCTGGCCTCCAGCGTGGCAGAAAGCGCGAGTTCCGGCGCGCGCGAGAGCATGCCATCGAGCCGCGCATGCGAGCCGAAACCGCCCGCAGTCAACGTGAAAGGCGCCTGCCGATTATCCCGCAAGGCCGGGCGGGCGGGCAGGGAGGCGTGGAAGAACAGCGGGTGTGGGCCGCTTTTGCGTTGGGCAGAGAGGTCGATCCGGCTTCGCCTCTGGCTGTAGATCACATCGAGATCCACGCGATCAAACGCGAGATCGCCCTCACGGCTCTCGCTCTGGTGCAGCACCACAGCAGCATCGGCAAGAGAGAGGCGCAAGGCTGCAAGGCGGGCATGGCCTTCAAAGCTGGCGCTGGCCTTGTCGAGCACGGAGAGCAGCGCACGCGGTGATTGGTAAAACCGCGCAAGGGGGCCGGGGGTGAGGTGAATGACCGGCGCCTCGACCCGAATATCGGGCCGGTCGATCACGCCATCGACGAGATCGAGAACGCCGAAATCGAGAACAACGCGCCCCGCCGCGAGGCTGCCAAGCCCATCTGCGAGCGTGATCGTCACATCATCCAGCACCACGCGCGGGCGTGGCCAATAGAGCACGCGTTTCGCCTTGAAGCCGAGCGTGCCGCCGGTTTCCGCCTGAAAATCACGCTCGATCGTGCCATAGAGCGCATCGAGATCACGCGAGGCGATGAGCCCGCCCAGCGCGATGACGCCGAGCGCCAGAAGCGCGACAACGCCGAGCGCCCCGCGCAGCAGCACGCGGCGCGAGGGCAGGGGTAAACGCGCCAGAGCAGGAAAAGCCGGGGGCAGCTTCATGCCTTACAGCGCGACGTCAAAACGCGCCTCTGTCTTGGCCTTGATCTCGTCAAGCCCCACCCCTGCCGCGCATTCGATGAGGCGCATCGGGGCCTTTCCACCCCGATCAATGGTGAAAACGCCAAGATCGGTGATGACCATATCCACAACGCCCGCGCCGGTGAGGGGCAGGGTGCAGGCCTTGAGCAATTTCGACTCGCCCTTCGCCTCATGCTCCATCACGACGATGACGCGCTTGACCCCCGCGACGAGATCCATCGCGCCGCCCATGCCCTTCACCATCTTGCCGGGGATCATCCAGTTCGCAAGATCGCCGTTTTCCGCCACCTGCATCGCGCCCAGAATGGAAAGGTCGATATGCCCGCCCCGGATCATGGCAAAACTGTCGGCGGAGGAAAAATAGCTCGTGGTCGGCAGTTCGGTAATCGTCTGCTTGCCGGCATTGATGAGGTCGGCATCCTCCTCCCCCGCGAAGGGGAAGGGGCCGGTGCCGAGCATGCCGTTCTCGCTTTGAAGCTGCACGCTCATCCCCTCCGGGATGAAATTCGAGACAAGCGTGGGGATGCCGATGCCGAGATTGACGTAAAACCCGTCCTTGAGTTCGCGGGCAGCGCGCGCTGCCATTTCTTCACGAGACCATGCCATGCTGTTCGCTCCTCAATGCTGCGGTTGCGGGCGCGCTGTCACGGTGCGCTGTTCGATATGCTTGCTGGGGTTCGGCACATGCACGATGCGCTTGACGAAAATGCCCGGCGTGTGGATTTGGTCCGGCTCGATCTCGCCTGCGGGGAAGAGATGCTCCACCTCCGCCACGGTCACGGTGGCGGCGGTTGCCATCATCGGGTTGAAGTTGCGTGCGGTTTTCCGGTAAACGAGGTTGCCCTCCGTATCCGCCTTCCAGGCATGGACGATGGCAAGGTCCGCCCAGAGGCCGGTTTCCATGATATAGCGGCGACCGGCAAAACGCGGGCTCTCGAAGGTTCTCACCTCCTTGCCCTCGGCGATGATGGTGCCGACACCGGTCGCGGTGAAAAACGCCGGAATGCCCGCCCCGCCAGCACGGATACGCTCCGCCAATGTGCCTTGCGGGTTGAACTCAAGCTCCAGCTCGCCCGAAAGATATTGCTGCGCGAAAAGCTTGTTCTCCCCCACATAGGAGGAGATCATCTTTTTGATCTGCCGCGTTTCAAGCAGAAGCCCGAGATAAACCCCGTCCACCCCCGCATTGTTGGAAATGACGGTGAGGTTTTTCACCCCCGTTTCCTTGATGGCCCAGACGAGACTTTCCGCGATGCCGCAGAGCCCGAAGCCACCGGCCATGATGGTCATGCCATCCTTCAGAAGGCCAGCGAGCGCGGCCCCGGCATCGGGATAAACCTTTTTTGAGGCAGGAGAAGACATGCGGCATCCTTCACGCGTTTTGATCACACCCTCTTCTTAACGAAGTCCGGCGGCGCTTTCAAGCAAGGCGGAGAAAATGCGTGATCGTGAAATGGGATAGAAAACAGGATTTTAGCAAGAATTGTTACGTCTTGCGGCTCAGAAGCACGCTCGCCATGCCGCTGATCAGCAGAATGAGCAGGGATTCCACAGCCGCGTGCTCGAAAAGCCCGGCGCCGGCTTCGGCATAGGCACGGGTGGCGAGGGTTTCAAAATTCAGGGGGCGGAGCAGCAGGGTCGCGGGCAATTCCTTGATCGTGTCGATGAAAACCAGAGCGCCGCCCAGCAGCAGCCCCGGCCGCATCACCGGCCAATGCACCTTCAGCGCCAGCCGGATATCCCCCATGCCATGCAGCCGCGCGATGGCATCGACATTCGCAGGCAAGCGTCCGAGGGCCAAAGCGGCCTGCGCGGTGCCAATGCCGAAAAACCGCACGCCGAGCGCATAGACAAGCCCGATGGCGCTGCCAGAGAATAGGATCACGACGCCGAACGCGCCAAGCCCGTGCTCGCTCCAGCGCAAAACCGGCAAAATCGCCAGAACCAGCACTGTGCCGGGCAGCGCATAGCCGAGATTGGCGAGAACCCGCGCTGCACCAAGGCCAGGAAGGCCACGCATCGCCATCGCCAGCAGCGCGCCTGCGAGCATCACCATCACGCTCACCCCGGAAGCGAGCAGGAGGCTTGTCAGGGTGGCATGGGCAAGCGCGGGCCAATCCGCCTGCTGGCCCGCATAAAGCACGGCGCGCGAGAGCAGGAACAAAGCGGGCAGCAAAAACCCCAAGAGAACCGGCAGGGCGCATAAGGCCAGCGCAAGCCCGGCCTTGAGGCCAGAAAGCGGGATCAGCGCCGCGCGTGCTCCTGCCTTAGCCTGCCCGCGACCACCAGAAGCACGGCGGTTTTCCGGGTCGAGCAGCAACAGCAGCATCGTGATGACCGCAAGAACACCCGCGATGCGCGCCGCGCCGCCAGGATCACCCCGGTTGAGCCATAAATCCCTTATGACAACCGAAAGGCTCGATATGCCGAGATGTTCGCTCGCGCCAATATCATTCAGCGTTTCAAGAAGCGCCAGCACCACCCCGCCGATCAGCGCCGGGCGCGCCACCGGCAGGCCGATGCGGATGAAAAGCCGCACACCGCTCGTGCCCAGAAGCCGCGCCGCATCGATCATGCTGCGCCCCGTGCGGCCGAACACAAGGCGGCACGGCACATAAACATAGGGAAACAGCACCAGCCCCAGCACCAGAACGGCACCGGTGAGCGAGCGGAACTCGAAAAACCGCCCCGTGCCACCCAGAGCGCGCCATAGGCTTTGCACCGGGCCGAAATAGCCGAAAAGATCAACCGCCACATAGGCTGCAAGATAGGTGGGGAAGGCGAGGGGGAGCAGAAGCCCCACCTCCAGCACGCGGCGCAGCGGAAACGCGTAAAGCGACACCAGCCACGCCGTGCCGACCCCGAGGCTTCCGGCAAAAACCGCAACCCCCAGCATCAACAACCCGGTTTCGCGCGCGGCAAAACTTTGCGTCGGCGTGAGGGAAAAACCGCCAAAAGCCTGAGCGATGAGGCTCAAAAGCCCGACCCCCGGCGCGAGAACGCCGGGGATGAGCACAAAAGCCGCGATGAGGAGAAGCGCCTTGTGGGAAAACGCCCCGCGCATAAGCCGCTGCATGGCTGACCTTACGGCAAGGCGTTAAAGCGGACCAAGATCGAACCCCACCTTGTCCACGAGTTCGGAGGCCTTTTTGCCATATCCGGCAATGGTTTCCAATGGCACATTATCCGGCACCAAAGCGCCGAAACTGGCGATGAAGGGTTCAACCGGCACGCCCGCCACCAGCGGATATTCGAAATTCTGCGCCGCATAGATCCTCTGCGCCTCCGGCCCCACCAGCCATTCGGCAAAACGGAGGGCTTCAGCCTTGTTTTTCGCCGATTTCGTGAGGATAAGCCCGGAAATATTCACATGCGTGCCGCCATCCCTGAAGCGCGGCATGATGACACGAATGGCATCGGCCCAGAGTTTCTGGTTGGCGTCATTGTTCATCAACCCCACGTAATAGGTGTTGCCGAGCCCGAGATCGCAAAGGCCGGCGGCGATATCTTTCGCTACATCCCTGTCCCCGCCCGAGGGTTTTTTCGCAAGATTGGCGCGCAGTCCCTTGAGCCAATCCGCCGCCTTTTCTTCACCCAGATGCGCGATGGCAGCGCCGATCAACCCGATATTATAGGAATGCTGCCCGCTTCTCGTGCAGATCTTGCCCCTGAAACGCGGGTTCGCGAGATCTTCATAGGTGAGGCTTTCATCCTTCACCCGGTCTTTGGCGGCATAAATCACCCGCGCCCGCGCCGAAACGCCGAGCCACGCGCCATCCTTCGCACGAAATTGCGGCGGCACAGCAGCTTCAAGCTTCGGCGAGGTCAGGGGCTGGGCAATACCAAGCCGCACGGCCTGCGTGAGGGTTGCAACATCCACGCTCAACAGCATGTCAGCCGGGCTGTTCGCCCCCTCGGACTGGATACGCTCGGCGAGGCCCGCACCGGCAAACACCACATTGACGGCAATGCCGGTTTCAGCGGTGAAGCGCTCCAGCAAGGGCTTGATCAGGCCCGGCTCGCGGTGGGTGTAAAGGTTCAGTTCCGCTGCCAGAGCAGGGCTCGCCATCATCCCCATGGCGAGAACGCCGGCAGGCAACAGGCGCGCCCCCTTGAAGGGGGCAGGATAACGCACGCGAACATCACGTAAAAACACGGTCATTGGTCTCTCCCTGGAAAGGCGGGGTCAAGGCCCGCCGCCCATGCCTGATGCTCAGGCAGGAGAGGCTTACACCCGGCTTTCACGCGTCGTCAAACAAAAAACTATAAAAAACAAAAGGTTATAACGGTTCTAAACTGGAAAAAATTGCGGTCAAAAAATTTTTTATCCTGAAAAACATTAATTATACAGTAGTTTATAGTATTTAAATCTTATAAGTATAGTAATTCAAAAATTATCTATTTGACTTCGTCTGAAGAAAGTGCTATATGTGAAACATCAAAATCATTAAACGTTTTTGATAAAAATTGAAAAATCTTAAATCGAAAGGAATAAATATGAAAGTGAAAGATCTAGAGGCAAAAATATCTAAATTGGAAGGGTTTACAATTGTAATTAGATCAAGTAAAGATTCTAAAATAAATATGGAAAGTCCATATCCATCAAAAAAATGTAAAAAAAGTTGGACAGTTGAAGATTTTTTAACTGCGAGAGTAAGGCCTATTATCAAGGAAATAGACGTTGAAATTATAGACGGTGAGGGCAAGTTAGTTAATAAAAATATGTTGGTTTCAACAGTTAGAAAATCTTATAATCGATAAAATAAATGGCAGGATGATCATCTCACCCTGCCATTTTTGCAGCGCAAATTTCGTAATATGTTTATAAATATAAATCAGTAGTCCGGATAAATTTATAAAATTAGAAAAGGCACCCTGAGCAGGGTGCCTTCAATGTCATAACCTCAATTCTGCTATTCAGTTCAGCGCGACCCAGCCCGTTTTGCGCGCAACAGCGCGCGTCGCGAGCGGGCCGATCGACCGTTCGGCGCGCAATTCCTCGAAGCCGCGCGCGACCTTGACCGGCCTCACCGGTGCCGTTTGCACCGCCGCGCGATCTGCCTCCCGCATGGCAACCTGAATGCGCTGGCGCAGGCTGGCATGCGCTTCGGGCGAGAGGATGCCGCGCAAGGACGCCACTTCCATCGCCCTGACCTGCTGACGCTCCTTTGCCGTCTCAAGCCGCGCCACGGCGTCGGAAAAGGCATAGGGGCGATAGGGGAATTGCTGCGAGCCTTCAAAATAGCGCGCACCGAGCTTCGTCATCACCACATCGCCGCGCCGCAAGGTGAAATCCCGAATAATCGCGGCGGTCGTTTGCGTGCTGCCCATGCTGTTGCAGCGGCAGGTTCTGTCATAGGCCTTGCGATAGCGGAACGCATTCGGCAGGGCGGTGTAGGGTTGCCCTTCACGCCTGGCTTCGCCAATATCCCTGGCACCGGCAGGCATGGAATAAAGCGCGGTTTGCGCCTGCGGGCAGGCAAGCCTGCAAGCCATCTCCTGCGCCTCGGGCTGCCCGCTCCCCTCTGCACCGATGGGGAAAAGATAGCCGTCGCACAGCCGGACGCAATAATTCGTGTTGACGGCGGCAACGGAGATATTTGCGGGAATACTGCGCTCTGCTCTCGATATCGGATAAAATGGAATGGAATACGAAAGCTTGCGCTCCGGCGGGACAAAGCCGGAAATCCCGGCCTTTTCCGGCTCTCTGATAGCCGGAACCTTAAGCGCAGACTGGTCCGGTCTTTCTGAAAAACCGGGCAGGTTTTTTTTCACGCTCCCCACGCGCTCAAATGTTGCCGCACGCATGGCGCGGTTATAATCGAGGATTGCCTGGCGGATACCGGGATCGTCTCCCGCCCGAACGATGATCGAACCTGCACAAAAAGCGATCAAAAACCCCAAAAAAACAACAATCTTGCGACGGCTCGGCGCGTCAGGAAAGTAACTCAGCCATGAATACAACACCGTAATACCATGAGACAAACCACGCATAACACCCTCGAACGCAAAAGGCACCCGTACTATGATTTACAAAACCCTAATTTTTCAAAAAATCAACCACAAAACTGTGCTATTATGAAACAGATGCGTGAATGACGCATGCTATTGCTGACTGCGGCTCTTGACCGCGGATGAATGAAAGGCTAGAGCAATTTCAGTGGAAACGAGAACCGGTCTCGCGTCCGGAGTTGCGCCAGAACAACGAAAAAAACAAAAAGAAAAACAAAGAGATAGAGCGTTTCCACTGACTCGATCTTCGCTGGAAACGCTCTGGCCTCATCAACCCGTGTTTCAGAAGCCAATCCATGTTTTGGAAACATGCGCGCAGCTTTTGGGGGATAGTTCAACGGTAGAACAGCGGACTCTGACTCCGTTAATCTTGGTTCGAATCCAGGTCCCCCAGCCAGATCCATTTTCGCCGGAATGACACCCTCAGGCATTCGCGCCGCGATGCGCGTGGCAACGGCTTCCGCAAGAATGTCAAAGGGTTGCCGACAAAGGGGTTCCGGAAAATGGTGGTGAGCTCGTCATCGTTCCACGGGCCGCCTTATCGCCTTGTTATGATGAAGCGCAAACCGGTTCATCATAAAAACATATATCAAAACAATGAGATAGAGCACATTGCTCCAGAGCATGCTGCGATAGAGCAATTCCAGCGAAAGCATGCCCCTGCGAAGGCGGGGGTGGGAGCCGGTTTATCGCAAAAAAGCATGCGAGAAGAAGATGATGAGAGCAGGATGCGATTTCATGTGAGCGCATCCTGCTCCGGTGTTTCTTTGATCTGCGGGCAGGGCTGTTTTCACGGATTTTTGGTTTTGTTTGACAGGTTTGCCGGTTTCTGGCAGCACCGTCACGGTGTTTTTGCGGAAGATAAGGCTGATGTGATGGCGTTGACGGGCGATAACAAGGGTCGCATCCTCCTCGCTTCGGCGTCCCCGCGCCGCTACCAGCTTCTCGAACAGATCGGCATCACCCCGGATTTCGTGCTCGCCCCCTCGATTGATGAAACCCCGCGCCTGAGGGAGCGCCCGCGCCTTTATGTCGAGCGCATGGCGCGCGAAAAGGCGGCGGCAGCGCATAAGGCGAGCCGCCATGATGAAGTGCGCGCGGCGGCCATCATCATCGCGGCAGATACGGTTGTAGCGCTGGGTGCGCGGATTTTGCCGAAAACCGACACGGTGGAAGCGGCGGAGCAGTGTTTGCGTGTGCTTTCAGGCCGGGCGCACCGGGTTTATACCAGCGTTGTGGTGATGAAACCCTCCGGCCAGCAAACCCAGAGGCTGGTGGAAACGCGGCTGCGGTTTCGCCGCATCCCCCCGGTCGAGATCGAGGCCTATCTTGCGGCGGGGGAATGGCGCGGCAAGGCGGGTGGCTATGCCATTCAGGGCCTTGCGGGCAGTTTTGTCACCAGGCTCATCGGCTCCTATTCGGGCGTTGTCGGCTTGCCGCTTTACGAGGCCACGGCGCTCTTGGGTGGTGCGGGGCTCAAGCTCGCCGCAGAATGGCACGCGCGGGCGTAAGCCATGAATGCACCTGAAGAGATCATCCGTGTGCCGCTCTGCCCGCTTTGCAGCAAGCCGCGCCAGCTCGCCTATCGCCCGTTCTGCTCGAAACGCTGCGCGGATCTTGACCTCTCGCGCTGGCTCAACGGCGTTTATGCCATCCCCGCCCGCGCGGATGACGAGGATGAGGATACATCTTCATAGGCGCTGATTTTTCCCGCTTTGAGCGTGAGAATATCGCGGGTAAGCGCCGCAATTTCCGCCCTGTCATGCGAGACATACAACACCGGCACACCAAAATCGCGCGTGATGGCGGCAATAAAGGGCAGGATTTCGGCCTTGAGCGCATCATCGAGCGCGGCCAATGGTTCATCGAGCAGCAGCCGCCGGGGCTGCGCCATCAGCGCGCGCGCGAGGGCCACGCGCTGCGCTTCCCCGCCCGAAAGCGTGGCAGGGCGGCGCTGGAGCAGCGGGCGGATCTGCAGCGTGTCGATCACGGCATCGGCTGAAAGTATTTTTCCGGCTCTGCCGCTGAAAATGCGCCCGTAACCGAGGTTTTGCGCCACGTTCAAATGCGGAAACAGCAGCGCATCCTGCAACAAAAGCCCGATGCGGCGCTTGTGCGGCGCGATGAACACGCCGCGCGTGGTATCCGTCAGGGTTTCATCGCCAAGCCTTATGACGCCGCGCTCCGGCCTCTCCAGCCCGGCAATGAGGCGCAGGATGGTGGATTTTCCGCTGCCCGAAGGCCCCATCAGGCCGGTAATCGCGGCCTCGGTTGCAAAGCGCGCTGCGAGCGTGAAGCCGGGGCGGGTGAGGGTGCAGTCAAACGCGATCATAGGCAAGCCGACGCTGCAGGAATTCGGAGGCGAGCAAGGCCAGAACCGCGATCAGCACGGAGATGAAGGCGAGGCGGAAGGCTGTGCCATCCCCATCGGGGGATTGGATGGCGCTGTAAATCGCGGCGGGGATGGTTTGCGTCTCGCCCGGAATATTCGCAACAAACGTAATCGTCGCGCCAAATTCGCCCAAAGCCTTGGCAAAGGCCAGCACCATGCCCGCAATCAACCCTGGCAGCGCCAAGGGCAGGCTGATGGTGAAAAACACGATGAGCGGGGAGGCGCCAAGCGTTCCGGCCATGGCTTCGAGCCGGGTATCCACCGCCTGAAACCCCAGCCGCATCGCCCGCACCATCAAGGGAAAAGCCATGATGCCCGCCGCGAGCGCCGCCCCCGTCCAGCGGAACGAAAACACAAGCCCGAGGCTCTCAAAAAACCCGCCCAGAGCGCCCTTGCGACCAAAGAGCAGCAGCAGCACATAGCCCGTGACAACCGGGGGCATGACAAGCGGCAGATGCACCAGTGCATCAAGCAGCAATTTGCCGTAAAAGCGTTTTTTCGCGAGAATCCAGGCGGTGAGCACGGCAAAAGGCAGGCTGACCAGGGTTGCGACCCCCGCAACCTTGAGCGAGAGCATCATCGCCGTGGTTTCAGCCGCGCTGAACATCACTGAAAGCCGAGCCGCCTGAAAATCGCGCCTGCCTCCGGCCCTTGCAGAAAGGCGAGATAGGCAGCGGCATCCTCGTGCTGCGTCTGCCCGGTGAGCGCGGCGGGGTAGAGGATCGGCGGGTGCAGGCCGGGCGGGAAGCGGCCGATGATGCGCACGCGCGGCTCGATCGCGGCATCGCTCGCGTAGACAATGCCGGTTTCTGCCTCCCCGTGCGCGATGAGCGCGAGCCCGACACGCACATTTTCCACCGGCACGAGGGCGGGCTGCACCCCCTCCCACAGCCCAAGGGTTTCAAGCGCGGCTTTCGCATAGGCCCCGGCGGGCACGGTTGCGGGGTCGCCGATCACGAGCTTGCCGCCAATCGTCAGCGCCATGGCGCTCACGCCCGGCTCAAGCGTGATGAGCCGCGCGGATTGCGCCCTGGCGACGAGAACAAGGCTGTTGCGTGCGATGATGGCGCGGGTTTCCGCGCGAATGGCGCGGCGCTCGCCGAGATAACCCATCCATCGCTCATCCGCCGAGATGAAAAGGTCAGCCGGTGCGCCTTGCTCGATCTGCCGCGCGAGCACGCCCGAAGCAGCAAGAACCAGCCTTGCAGGGGGCTTTCCCTGTTTCTCCCACGCGCTGTTGACCGCTTCCAGCGCCTCCTTCAGGGAGGCGGCGGCAAAAACCGTGAGTGGCGCTTCCTCAGCGCGCGCGGGTAGGGTCAGGCATGAGAACATGAGGGCCGCGATCGAGAGCATCGCCGCCCGAAAATGATAATTGAACATCAGGCATCCCAGGCCGCGAGGGCCGCATCCAGCGTTTCAAAATCCGGTTGAAGAGCTGGCGGAACGGCTTCGCTTCCCGAAAACCGTGGCGCTGGCGCGGGCTGCATCACCTCATCCATCGCGAGGAATGCACCACGGAATTGATTATGCGGGTGGTGCGGCGCTTCGTCAAGCGTCAGAACCGGGGCGACGCAGGCATCGGTGCCTTCAAATATCCCCGCCCAGTCATCGCGCGGTTTGGTGAGAAACAGCGCGCCGATGCGCGCCTGAAGCATGGGCCACTGCGCGGGGTTGAGGCGCTCCTCTTCCGGCGGGATCGGGTCAAGCCCCAGAAGCGCGCAGAATTGCCGGAAAAACGCTGTTTCAAGCGCGCCGACCGCGATGAATTTTCCATCCGCGCAAGGATAGCTGCGATAGAAGGGCGCGCCGCCATCGAGCAGGTTCTGTTCCCGCGCCATCTGCCAGCGGCCTTGAGCCGCAAGATCCGCCGTCATCGCCATGAGCGAGGCCGTGCAATCCGAGATCGCGCAATCCACCACCCGGCCCGTGCCGGTGGCGCGCGCTTCGAGCACCCCGGCGATGAGGCCCATGGCAAGGTAAAGCGCGCCCCCGCCCATATCCCCCACGAGGTTGAGCGGCGGGGTGGGCTGCCGAGCCGGGCCAATTGCCGCGAGCGCGCCGGTAATCGCGATATAGGTGATGTCATGCCCGGCGCTTTGCGCCAAAGGCCCGCTTTGCCCCCAGCCGCTCATCCGCGCATAGGTGAGGCGCGGGTTGATGGCATGAACAGCCTCCGGCCCCAAACCCAAACGCTCCATCACGCCGGGGCGAAACCCTTCGATCAAACCATCCGCCTTGGCAAGAAGCCGTGTTATACCAGCATGATGCGCGGGGTTTTTGAGATCCAGCACAAGCGTGCGCCGCCCGCGCCGGATAACGCCTTTCGTCCAGGGGTCGGCCCCGCCCGGCCGGTCGATGCGGATGATCTCCGCTCCCATATCGCCCAGCAGCATGGAAGCGAAAGGCGCAGGGCCAATGCCAGCGAACTCGATGATGCGCACATTGCCAAGCGGGCCGGGGCTTACGCTCACAGGCTCCGCGCGATCAGCATGCGCTGGATATCGCTCGCGCCCTCGTAAATCTGGCACACCCGCACATCGCGGTAGATCCGCTCCACCGGAAAATCGGAGAGATAGCCATAGCCGCCGAAAATCTGGAGCGCGGTGGAGGCGACCTTCTCCGCCATTTCGGAGGCAAAGAGTTTCGCCATCGAGGCCTCGATCAAGGCGGGCTGGCCCGCTTCACGTAAAGTGGCGGCATGCAGCACCATTTGCCGCGCCACCGCGATTTGCGTTGCCATATCCGCGAGCTTGAAGGCGATCCCCTGATGCATAGCCAGCCTCTGGCCGAAGGTTTCACGCTCCTTCGCATAGCTGTTCGCCGCCTCGAAGGCCGCGCGCGCCATGCCGACAGCCTGCGCGGCGATGCCGATGCGCCCGCCCTCAAGGTTCGAAAGCGCGATTTTATACCCCTCCCCCTCTTCGCCAAGCCGGAAGGCTGCGGGCACGCGCATCTCCTCGAAGATCAACTGGCAGGTATCGGAAGCGTGCTGGCCAAGCTTGTTTTCCACCCGCGCCACCTGATAACCCGGCGTATCCGTGGGGATGATGAAGGCCGAAATGCCCTTTTTACCGGCCTCGGGGTTGGTGACGGCAAAGGTGATGATGATATCGGCGTGTTTGCCGGAGGTGATGAACTGCTTCGTGCCATCGAGCACATAAGCATCGTTCCCATCCACCCGTGCGCGGGTTCTGATCGCCGAGGCGTCCGAGCCCGCCTGCGGCTCGGTGAGCGCGAAACCGCCGAGCCATTGCCCGGAGGCGAGGGGGCGCAGGAACCGCTCCTTCTGCTCATCAGTTCCGAAGGTCGCGATGGGCTTGCAACCCACCGAATTATGCACGCTCATGATGGTGGAGACCGCGCCATCTCCCACCGCGATTTCTTCCAGAGCCATGGCATAGGCGACATCGCCGATGCCCGAACCGCCCCATTCGACCGGGCTTGTCATGCCCATGAAGCCAAGCTCGCCCATCTCGCGGATGGCCTCCGCCGGGAAGCGCCGTTCCCTGTCCCAGTCCGCCGCGAAGGGCTTCAACCGCTCTTCTGCGAATTGGCGCGCCGCATCGCGGATGAGCACCTGTTCTTCCGTGGCAATCATGGGGAGGCTCGATTATAACCCCGCGCGGGCGCGGGCAAGGTTGGTCCAGAACTGGATGCCGGTGGGGATGATGGCGTCGTTGAAATCATAGGCCGGGTGATGAAGCCCAGCGCTCTCGCCATTGCCGATAAAAATATAGGCGCCGGGCCGCTCCTCCAGCATGAAGGAGAAATCCTCGCCCCCCATGCAGGGCGCGACATCGGCATCCACCGCCTTCGGCCCGGCGATACCTTCGGCGATCGCGACCGCGATGCCGGTTTCCGCCGCATGGTTGATGGTGGGCGGATAGCCGCGATGATAGGTGATGCTGGCCTCCGCGCCGAACATTCTTGCCGTGCCCTGCGCGATGGCGCGCAGGCGCTCCTCCGCCAGATCGCGCATCGCGGGTTCAAGCGTGCGCACGGTGCCGCGCAATTCCGCGCGCGAGGGGATGATGTTGAACGCCGTGCCCGCCTGAAACACCGTGGTCGAAACCACCACCGATTTCAACGGGTCAGCATTGCGCGAGGCGATGGATTGCAACGCCGTGATGATGTGCGAGCCGATCAGAACCGGGTCGATCCCCTCATGCGGTTTGGCCGCATGCGCGCCGCGCCCCTCGATGATGATGCCGAACTGATCCGCCGCCGCCATGATGGGGCCGGGGCGGATGGCAAATTCACCCGGCGCGATGCCCGGCATGTTATGCATGCCGTAAACCGCGCTGATGGGCCAGCGCTGCATCAACCCGTCTTCCACCATGGCTTTTCCGCCCGCGCCGCCCTCTTCGGCGGGCTGGAAGATCACCGCGACGGAGCCGGAAAAATCCCGCGTCGCGCATAGATGTTTCGCCGCGCCCAGCAGCATGGCTGTGTGCCCGTCATGCCCGCAGGCATGCATCTTGCCCGGTATTTTCGAGGCATAACCAAGGTTGGTCTCTTCATCGATCGGCAAGGCATCCATATCGGCCCGAAGGCCAAGAACCTTGCCGCCCGGCCCGTTCCTGCCATGGATGATGCCGACAACGCCGGTTCTGCCGATCCCCGTCACCACCTCGTCGCAGCCGAAGCCGCGCAATTTTTCGGCCACCACCTCCGCTGTGCGGAACACATCATAGAGCAGTTCCGGGTGCATGTGAAAATCCCGCCGCCAGCCGATAACCTCATCCGTCAGCGCGATGATCGCGGGGTCAAGGGCCGTTTCACTCTGCGTTCGGGGTGTATCCAGCATTGTCGGACTCACGGTATGAGGACATGGACGATGAAGCTACACCGCTCCACCATAAAAACAAAGTGTCATCTGATTTGCGAAATGCTGATCTTCTTCTAATGTATGGCCTTAACAGGAGAAGCCCGTGCCAACCAGAGATGATACCAGCCCGCAAAGCCCCGCGACCTTTCTCGCGCAGGCGCTCGGCACGATTGACGAGAAAAGCCGCGCCGTGGTTCTCCCCATCCATGTCGCCACCACCTTTTTGCGCGATGCGGATAACCAATACCGCACCGGCAATGTCTATGGCCGCCCGGATAATGAAACCGTGCGCGAGGCGGAGGCGATCATCGCAAGGCTTGAGGTCGCAAAAGCGGCCTTCGTTTTGGGTTCGGGCATGTCTGCCGCCATCGCGGTGTTTCTGGCGTTAAAACCGGGCGATCATATCCTCGCGCCAAGGGTCATGTATTGGGCCTTGCGCAAATGGCTGATGCAGGATGCCGCCGAATGGGGGCTTCGAGCCGATTTTGTCGAGATGAGCGATCTTGTGGCGCTCAAGGCCGCGATCAAACCGGGGCAAACCAAACTCATCTGGCTTGAAACCCCGGCCAACCCGCTCTGGAGCATCACGGATATCGCGGCGGTGTCCGCCATCGCGCATGAAGCGGGCGCGCGGGTTGCGGTTGATTCCACCGGTGCGACGCCGATCCTCACGCGGCCGCTGGAGCATGGCGCGGATATCGTGATGCATTCGGCCACAAAATACCTCAACGGCCATTCGGATGTCATCGCCGGGGCTTTGGCAACAGCGACAGAGGATGAGTTCTGGGCGAGGATCAAGCGCGTGCGCGCTGTGCAGGGCATGATTCTCGGGCCCTTCGAGGCGTTTTTGCTCATCCGGGGCATGCGCACCCTGCATTTAAGGGTCGAGGCGGCGTCAAAGAACGCGATGGAGCTTGCGACGCGGTTTTCCAACCACCCGGCGATCCATCAGGTGCTTTATCCGGGGCTCATCAGCCATGAGGGGCATGATGTCGCCAAACGGCAGATGCAGGGCGGGTTCGGCGGCATGCTCTCCATCCGGCTCAGGGGCGGGGAGGGCGCGGCCATCAGCGCGGCGGCGAAGGTCAAGCTCTGGAAACGCGCGACCTCGCTTGGCGGGGTCGAAAGCCTGATCGAGCATCGCGCCTCGATCGAGGGTGAGGGAACGCCATGCCCGCTTGATCTTCTGCGGCTTTCTGCGGGCATCGAGGATGTGGACGACCTCTACCGCGATCTTGATCAAGCGATGCGGAGGATATAGCAAAGCTATTTTAACCGTCGTCTTTTCCATCAAACAGGAGTTCTTATGTCCGGAATAACCCGTATCGAACCCGGCCCGCGCATGTCGAAAGCCGTTCTGCACGGCGACACCGTGTATCTCGCGGGCATCGTCGCGGATGATACGGGCCTTGATGTCACCGGCCAGACGAAGCAGGTTCTGGCTGAGATTGACCGGATTCTCGCGCTCGCGGGCACGGACAAGGGCCATCTCCTGCGCGCCAATATCTGGCTGGCGGATATGAAGGATTTTGCCGCCATGAACGCGGTGTGGGATACTTGGGTTGTGCCCGGTGAAACGCCCGCCCGCGCTACGGTGGAAGCCAGCCTCGCCACCCCGGCCTATAAGGTCGAGATCATGGTCGTGGCCGCGAAAAAGGGGTGAAAGCCCTTCGTTACCCCCGTGGTAAAATAGATTTCCGCTCGCGGCTTCGCCGCGTCGGGAATGACACGGGGTGGCTTCAGGTGTCATTCCCGACGCGGCAAAGCATCCTGATGCGAAGTGGCGAGCGGGAATCCAGCCTTGCTTAAGACGAAGAACGCTTCCCCCAATCGGGCGGGGTTTGCGCCCCGTCCCCCAAGCCGCGCTGCATGAAGCATTCATCGCGCCAGGCGCCGTTTTTATAAGCAAGGGCGGGGAGATACGCCACTTCCCTGAACCCGTGCTTCATGTGCAGCGCGCGCGAACCGCCCACCGCCGGGTCGCCGATGATCGCCACCATCTGCCGCATGCCCATGGCCTCACAGGTGCTGATCAGCGCGCCGAGCAGGGCCGACCCCACGCCCTGCCTTTGCGCGTGCGGCGCGATGTAAATCGTGTTTTCCACGCTCGCGCGATAGGCGGGGCGGGTGCGGAACGGCGCGGCATAGGCATAGCCCAGCACGCTGCCTTCGCGTTCAGCCACGAGATAGGGGAAACCGGCCAAAACCACCCCCTCGCGCCGCCGCGTCATCTCGGCAAGGTCTGGCGGGGTGAATTCAAAATTATTCGTGGTGTTGAGAACTGCATGCGCATAAATCGCAAGGATGGCAGGGGTGTCATGGGCTTCGGAGGGGCGGATGGTGAGCGACATGGCAAGACTTTCAGAGATCAGATTGTGACGAACGTGCAACCGGCGCATCGCCCCGCGCGCCCCATTCCGCCCAGGAACCGTCATAAAGCGCGGCAACCGGCGTTCCCGCCTTTTCCAGAGCGAGCGCGATAATCGCCGCCGAAACGCCCGAGCCGCAGGAGCAGATGGCGGGCGTTTCCGGGTCAATCCCCGCCTTTTCGAGTGCGGCGCGAATGGTGGCCACCGGGGCGAGCGCGCCGTTTTCGACAATGGCATCAAAGGGCAGGTTGCGGCTTCCCGGCATATGCCCGGATTTAAGGCCGGGGCGCGGCTCCGGCGCTTCGCCCATGAAGCGCGCGGCGGAACGCGCATCGACCACCTGCCTGCCGCCAGCCTCAAGGCTCGCCTTGACATCGTTGAAGCGGGCAACCGCGCGTCTCTCCAGCCTTGCTGTGAAAACGCCGGGCGAGGGCGCTTCAACCCTCGCGCTCACCGCGCGGCCTTCGGCCTGCCAGCGTGGAAACCCGCCTTCAAGCAGCCGCACATCCTGCGCGCCGAAAATCCTGAACATCCACGCAACGCGCGGCGCGGAAAACAGGCCAGCGCCGTCATAAACCACGATCAAACTGTCATTCGAAATACCAAGCTGCGAGGCGGCCTCGGCAAATTGTGCATCGCCCGGCAGCATATGCGGCAGGGGGCTTGAAGCATCGGACAGCGCGTCGATATCCACGAACACCGCGCCGGGAATACGGGCGGCGGCGTATTCCGCCGCGCCCTTGCGCCCGGAGGTCGGCAAATGCCACGAGCCATCGATGATGACGAGATTTTCCGCCCCGAGATGATCAGCAAGCCACCCAGTGGAGACGAAGGGGATATCGAAAAAGCTGGGCATATGCTCTCTTTCATAACATGATGCGTTTTTGATAAAACGCATCATGTTCTTATTTTATTGTTTTCGCATGCTTTTTTGCGATAAACCGGTGTCCACTTTATCGCAGCATGCTCAGGTTTCGAACGCAATCCGCACGCGGCGGTTCTGCTTGCCCTTTTTCTCGATCGCGGTCACGCGCATCGGGCCGATCTCGCGCGTGTTTTTCACATGCGTGCCGCCGCAGGGTTGCAGGTCGATCCCCTCGATCGCGACAAGCCGGATCATCCCCGCCCCGCGCGGCGGCTTCACGGAAAGCGTTTTGACAAGCGTGGGGTTGGCATCAAGTTCCGCCTCGCTGATCATGCGATCATGAATATCAGCGTTGCGGTTGATGAGCGCGTTGAGCTTTGCCGTGATCTCGTCCTTGTCGAGCCCGGCATCGGGGATATCAAAATCGAGCCGTCCATCCTCCACATTCACCGCGCCGCCGGTAACGGGGTAAGGCAGAACCACCGAGAGAAGATGCAGCGCCGAATGCATGCGCATGAGCGTGCGGCGGCGGGCGATATCGAGCTGCTGCACCACGCTTGCCCCGAGCCATCCTTCCGCCGCCCCATCCGGCACTACGAAGCCGATGCGGGTTTTCGCCGCATCAAGGTAGCGAAGCTCGGTAATGGCGAGCGAAGCGCCATCCCCGCGGGTCAGATGCCCATGATCGGAGGGTTGCCCGCCGGACGCCGCGTAAAACAGGCTTTGATCGAGTACCAGCATGCCCGCCTCAACGCCGATCACCACACCCTCCGCCTTGTCTTGATAGGCGTCCTCACGAAAGAGAAGCCGGGTTGACGGCAGGGAAGGGGCGGGTTCGGCGTCCAGCATGGGTTATCTCATCGCGTGATACGGGGTAGGGTGGGGGCAGGCATTGCCTGCGGCAATTCGCATCTTGCAGCGCGTGGCGGAATTTTCAAAACCTTAATCATGAGGCGAGATGATATTCGGCAAATTTTTTGAATATGATGCACTTGCGTGATCCGCTTGACAGATGAAGCCGTAAAGTTTGCAAGTATGTAATGAATCTGGTGGGGACAGACTTTGACCATGCACCACTTGCCTCCTGCCGGCGCACCTGCGCTCGATGCGCTTCTGGCAGAATACGCTCTCGGACATTTGCCGCGGGCGCTGCACGCCCTGGTGGGCGCGCATCTCGAGCTTTCACCGAAGAACAGAGGGTATGTCGAAACACTGGAGACGAGCCTCGCGCAGCAGGTCATCGCCTCGCCCGCACCCGCCTTGCGCAACCGCGAGGCGCGCCTCGCCAGTATTTTCAACGCCGCCCCCATAGCGCCCGCTGCCATGCCGGTTGCCTCCTCTGACCCGAAGGCGCTCAAGCATTTTTTCGGCTCTGCGCTGGACGATCTGCCGTTCCGCACGCTTCTGCCCGGCATCCGCGAATATCGGCTGGAGAATGAAGGGGATGCGAACGCCGTTCTCTATCGCATCCGCGCCGGGCGCGCGCTTCCGCAGCACACGCATGAAGGCTCGGAGATCACGCTCGTGCTGCGCGGCGGATTTACCGATGCCAGCGGGCATTATTGCCGGGGCGATATTGCGATTACGGATGAGGAAACCGACCATATCCCCATCGCCGATGCGGGGGAGGAATGCCTCTGCTTTGCGGTGATGGATGCGCCCCTGCGCCTCACCGGCCCTGTGGGGCGGCTGTTCAACCGTTTCGTGCGGCATTGACCGCGCCAGCGCCCTCGCGCCCCACATCGGGGCTGATGTGGATCACCGGCGCAAGTTCGGGCATTGGCCGCGCTGTTGCGCTGGAATGTGCGGCGCGTGGCTGGCGTGTGGTGGCCACCGCGCGGCGGCTCGATGAACTCGAAGCCCTCAAAAGCGCCTGCGTGATTGAAAACGCCATCATTCCCATGCCGGGCGACGTGACGGACGAAGCCGGAATGATGGCGATGGTCGCCGCGATCGAGGCCGGGCATGGCCCGATCACGCGGGCGTTTTTCAATGCCGGGTTGTTTTTGCCCGTGCGGCTCGTGCCGTTCGAAGCGTCGAAATATCACAAAAGCTTTGCCGTCAACCTGGGTGGCACGGTCAACGGGCTTGCCGCCGTGGTGCCGCGCATGGTGGCGCGAAAAGCGGGGCAGATCATCATCAACGCCTCGGTTGCCGGCTATTCGGGCCTGCCGAGTTCCGCCGCCTATGGCGCGACCAAGGCGGGTTTGATCAACCTCGCGGAAAGCCTGAAATTCGATTGCGACCTTGGAGGCATCCTCATCCAGGTGGTCAACCCCGGCTTTGTCGAAACCCCGGCGACGGAAAAAAATCCCTTTCCCATGCCCTTCCTCATTCCGGTTGAACATGCCGCCAAACGCATCGCCGATGGCATGGAGAATGGTGCGTTCGAGATCACCTTTCCGCGCCGCTTTACGTTTATTCTCAAGCTGCTCAGGATGATGCCATATGGCCTTTATTTCCCGCTGCTGCGCAAGATGACGGGCTGGGGGAGCTAGAGCATTTTCCGATCAAGTGGTTGCCGGTTGATCGAAGAAAATGCGATAAAAACAAGAAGACAGAGCGGTTTCCGACCTGATTCAATCAGGTCGGAAACCGCTCTAGAGCAATTCCAGCGAAAGCATGCCCCCGCGAAGGCGGGGGTGGATACCGGTTTCGCGTCCGGAGTTGCGAAAAAACTTGAGAGTAGAGCGTTTCAGGTGACTCGATCTTCGCCGGAAACGCTCTAGCAGGCTGTTGAAAAACGCTGGAGCTGTCATTGCGAGGAGCGCAGCGACGTGGCAATCCAGATAAAAATTCCGCCGCTATCCGTAAAGGCGGCAAAAAGCGGAAGAAAGTCTGGATTGCTTCCCGCCACGCTTCGCTCGCGGTCGCAATGACGCGGGCAGGAACCGCCTTTTTCAACAGCTTGCTAGAGCATTTTCAAGCGAAGTGGATACCGGTTCGCGTGAAGAAAATGCGAAAAAACATAGAGCTAAAGCGCGATGATCTCGCGGGTGAATTGGCGGTTTTTCTCGCGGTAGAACGGCACCGGCCTGCCATGGCCCGGCCCGCCTGCCGCAAGGCTCTGCGCGAGATCAGCCAGAATGACCCGCGTGATGGGGTGAATGGGCTGGCTGAAGGCTTCATCCAGCGTGAGCCATAAAAGCTCGGTGAGTTCGCTCTCAGCCGTCAGGCCGGGGTCGATCCGATGCGTGATCGCCCCGGCATCAACCACGAAAAACCGCGTATCGAAGCGGCGCGGGCGGCGCGGCGGCGTGATCGCGCGGGAGAGGTAAATCAGCCCTGCAAGATCAGGAACATGCCCGGTTTTTGTAAAGGCATCCCAAGGCGCAGGCAAAGCAGGGGCATTTTGCGCCTTATGGCCGATAATCAAACCGGTTTCCTCGAAGGTCTCGCGGATGGCCGCGAGAGCGAGCCGCCTTGCGCGCTGCACCGTGCCGCGCGGGGTTTGCACAAGAAGGAGAGCGGCGCTTTGCGCCTCAAGCTCGCGCGCCACCGGCACGCGCGTATCGCCCGGTTCGGAGCGGCCACCGGGAAAGACGAACACATTCGGCATGAAGCGCATATTGGGGTTGCGCTTGCCCATGAGAACGCGGGGGGCTGGCCCCGAACGGTCGAGCACGATGAGGCTTGCGGCATCGGAAGGGCGCGGGCTTGGCCCCATGCCGCCCTGCGCCTCTTCCTTCAGCCGGGTGATGGCGGCATCAAGCGCAAGCCTCGCTTCCATTTTAAAGTTTTGCTTCCATTTTAGCGCAATTCCAGCGAAAGCGGGAACCGGTTTCACGTCCGGAATTGCGTAAAAACTTGAGAGTAGAGCGTTTCATCTGACTCAATCTTCGATGGAAACGCTCTAGCTGTGGAGCCTCAACAGGTTGTCCTCTTTTAGATTGAGGCGGCTGATTGGTGGCTTTGAGTTTAAGCTGCCGTGCGGCCGATGCCAATTGTACATATGGGTCCAGTCTGGCAGGTGCTGTTTTCGTTGATCTGAGCTCTGGTATGCACGCGCGTAGGCCCATTCTCTGAGGGCTG